>JGI24707J26582_10000400_pt1 | contig 33281 bp, 30 predicted proteins | sample BioPla1DNA1_FD_26582 | JGI IMG/M metagenome (IMG submission 26582)
TTTCAACACCCTCTGCCCAGGCTGTAGCCAATGCAACCAAGGATATTCCTATACTTGTTACTGCTGTAACAGATCCAGCGGCATCAGGTCTTGTTGAATCCAATGAGGCCCCAGGAGGAAATGTATCAGGAACTTCAGATTTAACTCCAATTAAGCAGCAAATAGAGTTATTGNTNCAATTAGTTCCTACAGCTAAAAAAATAGCAGTTCTATATTGTTCCAGTGAAAGTAATTCGAAAATCCAAGCTGCTGTTGCAATTGAAGCTGCAGAAGAGTTTGGGTTAACAGCGGTTGAGGCAACTGTGTCCAATTCCAATGAAATTCAACAGGTAGTTCAATCTCTTGTTGGTAAGGTGGATGCCATATATGCCCCAACTGATAATGTAATAGCAGCAGGAATGCCTAATGTAGCTATGGTAGCCAATTCCAATGGCTTGCCTGTTATATGCGGAGAGGAAAATATGGTTAACAAAGGAGGATTAGCCACCTTTGGAATTAATTACTATGAACTTGGTAAATTAACAGGTAAGCAGGCAGTTAAAATACTTAAGGGAGAGACAACAACAGATAAGATGCCTATAGAATATCTTCCAGAGGAGCAATACGATTTAACCATTAATGAAGAGGTGGCAGAGCAATTAGGAATTACTATACCTGAAGAATTATTAGAAAAATATAAATAAAACTAAGTGGCTGTTGCAAAATTGAATAGGGTACACGGGTATGAAAACAGCTATACCTGTATACCCTTATATATTTTGCAGCAGCCCCCTTTTAACTATTAAGAATAGATAAAATATGAGTATAGTTTTTAGGCTGTCAGCATCCAATAGCAGACAGTAAGGAAAGGCATGGTGAATAAGTTGTTAGATATATTAATGAGTGATATAATGGCGATGTTTAACGCCATTTCCCAAGGGTTAGCCTGGGCAATATTAGCGATGGGAGTATACATAACATTTAGAATACTTAATTTCGCAGATATGTCCTGTGAAGGAACATTTGCATTGGGGGGAAGCTTATCTGCCATGTTGATGGTTCGTCATGGATGGAATCCCTTTATATCCATGTATATTGCTATATTTGCAGGAATGCTTGCCGGATTAATTACAGGAATATTACATACCAAGTTAAAGATTCCAGCCATATTATCCGGTATCTTAACAATGATAAGTTTATATTCCATTAACTTAGTAATTATGGGGCAATCTAATACGGCCCTTATAGGCCAAGAAACNATTGTATCAAAAATCCAAGCTTTTTTTCCTAGTGCCCAGGAATTAGGTATAAAGAATTCTACCTTACAGACTTGGGTTACTATCCTTATAGGACTAGTTTTTACGGTTATAGCGGTTTTTATCCTTTATTGGTTTTTCGGTACAGAGATAGGAAGCTGTATCCGAGCTACCGGTAATAATGGGGCAATGGTTAGGGCCCAAGGAGTAAATACGGATACAATGATTATCTTAGGCTTGGTTCTAAGTAATGGATTAATATCTTTCTCCGGAGCATTGGTTACACAAACTCAAGGTTATGCTGACATTAACATGGGTGTAGGTGCAATTGTTATTGCCCTAGCCTCAATCGTTATAGGAGAAGTAGTATTTCAGAAATTTAAGCATTTTGGAGTAATCTTAGTTTCCCTGGTTATTGGTTCAATCTTATATAGAATAATAGTAGCTTGGGTGCTACAAAGAGGCTTAAATACCAATTATTTAAAGCTACTTACAGCCATAATAGTGACCATAGCACTTTCTGTCCCAAGGTTAAAAAAGAATAAAGTAAAAGGCAGAAAGGGGGCAATAAACAATGTTACAAATAAATAATATATATAAAACTTTTAATGCAGGAACAATTAATGAGAAAACTGTTCTTAAAGGCTTAGATCTAAAGCTAAATACTGGAGACTTTGTAACTGTTATTGGAGGTAACGGCGCAGGAAAATCAACTACCTTAAATATGATAGCAGGAGTTTATTACCCTGATGAAGGCTCTATAATTTTAGACAATGTTAATATTACCAATATGCCTGAATATAAAAGAGCAAAATATTTAGGAAGGGTTTTTCAGGATCCAATGATGGGAACTGCAGCTAATATGGAAATAGAGGAAAATCTAGCCTTGGCATATAGAAGAGGAAAAATTAGAGGTTTAGGCTGGGGTATAACAAAAAAAGAAAAGGAATTATATTATGAGAAGCTTAAGACTCTTAATCTTGGACTGGAAGATAGGATGAACACTAAAGTGGGTTTATTATCTGGTGGCCAGCGCCAGGCCTTAACACTGCTTATGGCAACTCTGCAGAATCCAAAACTACTTCTCTTAGATGAGCATACTGCAGCCTTGGACCCCAAAACAGCTGCCAATGTTTTGGAGCTTACAGAGCAAATTGTAAATGCTAATTCATTAACTGCTCTAATGGTTACCCATAATATGAGAAATGCAATACAATATGGTAATAGGCTAATTATGATGTATGATGGTAGAATAATTTACGATGTATCAGGAGAGGAAAAGAAAAAACTTCAGGTTAAGGATTTGCTAGAGAAGTTTGAAATTGCCAGTGGTGAGGAATTCGCCAATGATAGAATGATGCTTTCATGATAATACTAGTAAGGGCGTGGTCCACCACGCCCTTAATTTAATTGTGTAGAAAATACGAAGGAATTTCCTATACAATAAATAAGCCTTACAGACATGTGAACTCTGATTAAATTATGCGCTACTGGCGTGATATGAAGATATATCCCTAGGGCAGAACGGGCTCGGCGTGAGAGTTTCACTTGCGAGTTTCTTTCTTGTATATTTGTAACTTGTAATTCAGTTTGTTTAATAGTATTCTAACCTATAGGAATAAAATATTCCTATAGAGAAGATAAGGTGATATTTGATTAACTTAAATCAAATACCTTTAATATACAAGAAAGGCAGAAGTTTAATGGAAAAGCTATATGACAAATTAGTTGCATACAGCAGGGAAGATTATTATCCCATGCATATGCCTGGGCATAAACGTAATAAGGCCATGGTTTCCATGATAAATCCTTATGAGATAGATATTACAGAGATTGATGGATTTGATAATCTACATCAGGCAGATGGGATTCTAAGGGAGCTTTCCAATAGGGTCAGTAATTTATATGGATCTGTTAAATCTTATCTTTTGGTAAATGGGAGTACAGCAGGGATTCTTGCTGGAATTTGTGCAGCTACCAAACCCCAGGATAAAGTGATTGTGGCTAGAAATTGTCATAAGTCTGTTTACCATGGTATAGTTTTAAGGAATTTAGAGCCTTTATATATCTATCCACAAACCATACCAGGCATACCTATTTATGGTGGAATTCTACCGGAAAAATTAGATGAGATGTTGATAAAGCATCCTGATACTAAGCTAATAATAATTACTTCCCCAACATATGAGGGGATTGTCTCAGATATCGAAGAGTTAGCTGCCGTGGCCCATGGCCATGGGGCATTACTTATGGTAGATGAAGCCCATGGAGCCCATTTTGGTTTTCATAAGGGTTTCCCAGAAAGTGCTATTAGTAAAGGAGCAGATATAGTCATTCAAAGTGTTCATAAGACCTTACCAGCATTTACCCAAACAGCAATATTACATTTAAATCAAGAGAATATAAGCCGAAGTATTGAAAAATATTTATCTATTTATCAAAGCAGCAGTCCTTCTTATATTCTGATGGCTGGTATTGATCGTTGTATCAGCTTACTGGAGCAAGATAGCCCTAAGTTATTTGAGGATTATATTAATAAATTAGAAAAATTTTATAAGGCCATGGATAAGCTGAAAAATATGCAAATTATTGATAAGAGCTATCTTGTACAGCAGGGAATTTTTAATAATAAAGGTCAGGGATATGGTATATATGATGTAGATCCTTCAAAGATAACAATATCAGTTAGAAACACATCCATAAATGGGCACAGTTTAGGCCAGCTATTAAGAGAAAAATACAAAATAGCTATGGAGATGGAAGCCCTTGATTATATACTGGGAATGACCAGTATCTGTGATACTCAAAGGGGTTTTGAAGGATTGGCAAAAGCTTTACTGGAAATAGATAAGGATATTAAGCCTTATTATGGTGAAGACAATATAAAAACAAAGACCTATGATTTAGAAGATTTGCAGATTGTAAATAGGGACAGGGAGCAGGTATTTACCCCCAGCGATGCTATGGAACAGCCAGTAGAGATAGTTCCTTTAAGGGAAAGCCTTAATAGGATTAGTGCATCCTTTATCAGCTTATTTCCCCCAGGTTCCCCTGTTTTAGTTCCAGGTGAGAAGATCAATGAGACTATTATATTATTTATAAAAGAGGCTTTGTCCAGTGGACTGGCTGTCAATGGATTAATCGGGGAAGAGAAGATGCAGGTTGAAGTAATAAAAGGCAGTTAAAGATAAAATCTTCAATGAAAGGAAATTATAATGGGAAAGTTGTTTATAATTATAGGAAAAAGTGCAACAGGAAAGGATACCATATATAAGCGTTTGCTGGAAATAGATCAATTAAAATTAAAGACTGTTGTAATGTACACCACAAGACCCATTAGAAATTCAGAAGTAAATGGGGTGGAATATTTTTTTGTTGACGAGAATGAATTACAAAAGTTGAAAAAAGAGAACAAGATAATAGAACACAGATCTTATAATACGGTCCATGGTATATGGCACTACTTTACAGTAAATGACGGGCAGATTGATTTAGAAAAAGCAGATTATTTGATGATTGGAACCTTGGAAACCTATGGCCAGGTTAGGGAGTACTTTGGCAAGGAGAGAGTTATTCCCATATATATTGAGGTTGATGATGGGCTTAGATTACAAAGGGCACTGCAAAGAGAGTTAAAACAGGAAGAACCCAAATATGCAGAGATGTGCAGACGATTTTTAGCCGATGAAGAAGATTTTAGTGAAGAAAATATAAGAAAATACGGAATAGTAAAAAGGTATATAAATGATAACTTTAATATATGTTTGAAGGAGATTACAGAGGATATCAAAAATTTTACTGTAAACTCTTAGGACTATATGCTATAATCTATCTAACCCTTGTACGTAAGAATAGTTAAAGAACGATCGGAGGAATGTATGGATATTAGGGTAAATCAAATGCAACCAATTGCAAAGGCTGAGCTCAAAACACCGATACAGGAGACAGATGGTTCATTTAAGTTTACATTAGTTTCCCATATAGAAGAACAAGAACTTCAAGCAAGGCTTAATGCCATGCTGGAACAAATAACAGCCCATGGTAAAAAACTTGCCAAGCATATGGATGTTAAAGATATGAGATACTATCGTGAACTAATAAAAACATTTATGAATGAGATAGTGAATCGTTCCCATAAATTCTCAAGAGAAAACTATCTAGATAGAAAAGGACGCCACAGAGTCTACACTATGATTAGATTAGTAGACAAGAATCTAGATGAGCTGGCAATGGAGTTAATAAAGGATGAAAAAGATCACCTTGCCATTCTCCATAGAATAGATGAGATACGAGGACTACTTCTTGATATATTAACATAGCTTTGTCTTTGAAGTGAAGGTGATAAAATGCAGGATTTTGACAAAATTATTGGGCATAAAAGCATAATAGAGCATCTACAAAACGCAATATTATCCCGAAAGGTGTCCCATGCTTATATTTTTCATGGAGAAAAAGGTATGGGGAAGAAGTTATTGGCATCGAAATTAGCTAAGACATTGCAATGTGAAGAAAAGGGTGCTAACCCATGTAATCAATGCAAATCCTGTCTACAGGCAGACACCAGTAATCATCCTGATATAATATGGGTTACCCATGAAAAAGCCTCTATCGGTGTGGATGATATTCGTATTCAAGTGAATGCCGACATTCATGTCAAACCTTATAGTAGTGCCTATAAGATATATATTATTGATTCAGCAGAAAAACTAACAGAGCAAGCACAGAATGCATTGCTTAAAACCATAGAGGAACCGCCGGAGTATGGAATTATAATATTACTGATTGATAATATTAATGCTATTTTGCCTACCATATTATCCAGATGTATATTATTAAACTTAAGACCGGTGGAAAAAAAGGCAATTATGGAATTGTTGATGTACAGGTATCAGATTCCTGATTATAAAGCGGAAGTAGCTGCCAACTTTTCAGGTGGAAATGTGGGTAAAGCTATCAAATATGCTTCATCTGAAGATTTTGATTACAGGAAGGAAGAGATTCTACAGATTCTAAAGGATATTGATACCATGGAATTAAGTGAATTAATTGCTAAGGTTAAGGTAATTAATGAGAATAAAGAGTACATCGATGATATTATTGATTTTATGGTGCTTTGGTATAGAGATATTCTAATGTTAAAAGCAACTAAGGACCCTAATTTATTATTATATAAAGAGGAATATCAATTTATTAAAAGCATAGCTCAAATAAAAAGTTTTGAATCGATCAATAATATAATAGATGCTATAGAAAAGACAAAACAAAGATTAAAAGCCAATGTTAATTTTGACATTACAATCGAGAATATGTTGCTTACAATAAAGGAGAATAGGAATGGTTAATGTAATTGGCGTAAGGTTTCGTAAAGCTGGGAAAATCTATTTTTTTGATCCTGCTGGCTATGAAATAAAACAAGGTGACAATGTAATAGTGGAAACTGCAAGGGGTATTGAATATGGTTTAGTTGTTCTGGGACCTAGGGATGTGGAGGAAGATAAAATTATTCAGTCTCTAAAACCAGTAATCCGCATAGCTACCCCAGAAGACGATGAAATAGAGAGAAAGAATAAGGAAAAGGAAAAAGAAGCTTTTTCTATATGCCTTGAGAAGATTAAGAAATATGGTTTGGAAATGAAGCTGATAGATTCTGAATATACATTTGACAATAATAAGGTTTTATTTTATTTTACTGCAGATGGAAGAATTGACTTTAGAGAGTTGGTTAAGGATTTAGCCGCAGTTTTTAAGACCAGGATAGAACTGCGCCAAATCGGTGTAAGGGATGAAACTAAGATTGTCGGTGGTATAGGTATATGTGGTAGAACCTTATGTTGCCATACCTATTTATCAGAATTTACCCCCGTATCAATTAAGATGGCTAAAGAGCAAAACCTGTCTTTAAATCCTACTAAGATATCAGGGGTCTGCGGCAGACTTATGTGTTGCCTTAAGAATGAAGAGGAAGCATACGAGGAATTAAACAGTAGACTACCTAATGTTGGTGATATGGTAACTACCAGTGATAACTTAAAGGGAGAAGTCCAGAGCGTAAGCGTACTAAAGCAGATTGTTAAGGTAATTGTAACATTAGAGAATGATGAAAAAGAAGTACGGGAATACAAAGCAGATGAGCTTAAATTCAGACCAAAGAAGAAGAAAGATTTCAATGCGGCCATAGATGAAGAACTAAAGGCCTTAGAGTTATTGGAAAAGAAGGAAGGAAAGTCACTACTGGATGATGAATAATAAGAGCAGTTCTATAAAGGCTCATCTTAATCCGGATGAGAGATTGGATGATCTCCATAGAAATAATTATCGAATAATACAAAACACAAAAAAATTTTGCTTTGGTATGGATGCAGTATTGCTATCAGGATTTGCCAAGGTGCTAAAAGGTGAACTGGTTTTGGATCTTGGTACTGGTACTGGAATTATACCTATACTTTTGGAAGCAAAAACAGAGGGAAAGCACTTTACTGGGCTAGAAATACAGGAAGAAAGTGTAGATATGGCTAAGCGAAGCATAGCTTATAATGAACTAAAAGATAAAATTGATATAGTGCAAGGAGATATCAAGGAGGCCTCTAAGATTTTTGGACCGGCTTCCTTTGATGTTATTACCTGTAATCCTCCTTATATGAATAACAGTCATGGTATTGTAAATCCATCTGAAGCCAAAGCTATTGCCCGTCATGAAATTCTATGTACTTTTGATGATATAGTGAGGGAAGTGGCAAGGATTCTTAAGCCCAGAGGAAGGTTATATCTGGTACACCGTCCATTTCGTTTGGCAGAGATAATTAGTAAATTATCTACTTATAAATTGGAGCCAAAGAGAATTAGGCTAGTACATCCCTATGTGGACAAGGATCCTAACATGGTATTAGTGGAGTGTATTAAAGGTGCAAAATCCTACCTCAAGGTTGAGCCCCCTTTAATTGTTTATAAAGAAACTAATATTTATACAGATGAAATATATGATATATATGGATATAACAGGGAAGGTGGATACCAATGTTAACAAATACACAGGGACAACTATACCTATGTGCAACTCCCATTGGTAATTTAGAAGATATAACCTATAGGGTTATTAGAACCCTACAGGAAGTGGATATCATAGCAGCTGAAGATACTAGACATAGTATTAAATTGTTAAATCACTATAATATTAAGACACCGATGACCAGCTATCATGAGCATAACAAGGTTGAGAAAGCCAGATATCTTGTAGATCAAATGAAGGCAGGTAAAAATATTGCTCTAATAACTGATGCGGGGACCCCAGCAATATCTGATCCAGGGGAGGAAATTGTTAAGCAGGCCTATGAAGCAGGGGTTAAAGTTACTTCTCTACCTGGAGCTTGCGCTGCCATAACTGCACTAACCTTATCAGGGCTATCGACCAGACGATTTTGCTTTGAGGCATTTTTACCTACTGATAAAAAAGAAAAACGAAAAATACTAGAGGAATTAAAATACGACACAAGGACATTAATTCTCTATGAAGCTCCTCACAGACTAAAAAAGACTCTTAATGAGTTATTAGAAGAGTTGGGTGACCGGACAATAACCATTGTCAAGGAATTGACGAAAAAACATGAGAATGTATGGAAGACATCCATATCAGAGGCTGTGAATATTTATTCAGAACAGGAGCCTAGAGGGGAATATGTTTTAATTATCGAAGGTAAATCCTATGAAGAGATGGATAGGGAAAACAAAAGTCAATGGGAGAGTATATCTATCGAGGATCATGTGTCGCTTTATATGAAGCAAGGTCTGGACAAGAAAAGCGCTATGAAGGCTGTGGCTAAGGATAGAGGCCTTAGTAAAAGGGAGATATATCAGAGTATGCTTAAATAAAGTCGGACAGGTAGAAACGACTTTTTGGAGGTGTTCTAGAATGTTATCTGGGGGATTACAAAAAAAGCATAAGATAATAGGGGTATTTATATTCTTAATCATGCTATTAATAATAGCTATGATATATAAAAATTATAAGAAAAATAATACCTATGAAGAGCAAACTGTAATGGCAGATGAATATATGCAAGAAGAAAAATACGAGAAGGCCATTAAAGCATATAATAAGGCTCTTACAATGAATGAAAGTGAACAAGAATTATTATCTATTAGATTGGCTGAAGCATATATTGGTCTTAATGAGTATGATAAAGCCTTGGAAGTACTTAGGGCCAGTTATAACAAATCATCCAGTCTTATTGTCAAGGAAAAAATTGAGGAAGTTACTGCCGAGAAGATAGAATATCAGTTTAATCAAATTATATCTCGAGCTAATACTTACTATTCCAATAAAGAGTATGATAAGGCTATAGCAGAATATAATAAAGCTAAATTAATTAAAAGCAAGGATATTACAACCTATAATGGTATAGCCAAATCCTATATAGAAAAGGGTGAATACCATAAGGCAAGAGAAGAAGTTATAGCGGGGCTACAGCTTACCCAAAGTGATGAGTTAAATAAGATGCTTAACTTAGTAGACACTTACATTATGAGGGATCGGTATGAAGATATATTAAAGGCTGCTACAGAATACATATATCAGGAAAACTATAACGAATCCATTGCTAAATATAAAGAAGCTATTATGCTAATGCCTGATGAAGATAGGGCATATTATGGTTTGGCAGAACTTTATATAAGTCTAAATGATTATGAAAAGGCTATTACATTACTTAAGAGTGTTCCTCATAAAATATTAACAAGATCTCTAAAGGAACTTCTGGAGCAAGCAGAGGAATTAAATAATAAAAAGGTCGAATATGATTTGTTTTTATCTGAATTATATACTATAGTATCTCAGCTTGATATATCAGAGATTACAGGTATGATGAATAGGCCGACATACAAGGAAATAAGTGACGAAGACAAGCCTCTATATTATTTTATTAAAGACCAAGATGAAAGAATTGTTGAAAATGTTTTGATAATATATAATGATAACCGCATATATGCTGGAGGTATTCAAAACCATATGAGAACTGGGTTAGGCATATATATTAATATAGATCCAGATGAGGATTACAATTACTACTACTATAAAGGGGAATGGTATAATGATCTTCCTCATGGTTTGGGTAAGACAGAGGAAGTAATAACTGAAGTATCTGATAATGGTGAAAAAGTAATACAAAAGGTGATAACAGACGGTTTCTTTGATCAATCCATGGAAAGTGGCACTATGATAAAAAGTTTTTATGAAAATGATGTAGAGGTTGGTAATATCAAGTATGTTACAAACAATGGCAAACCTGCTCCCTTATTAGATAAGGATGGAAACAGAATTATGAATGAGGATAATTCAGAATATGCTATTGGTATATGGAATAGAGGGGATAAGTTAACGGAGGAATATTACTATGTATCTCCTGAAACTATGTGGGGCGTTAAACTTATAATAAATGATTAGTAGATATTTAAATATATAGAAAAATAGAAAAAGAGGGTTACAGCAAAATTTTAGGCGATTTTGCTGTAACCCTTTTGTTATGTAGATTAGTCAACTAGGCCGACAATCTTAGCAAGTTCAATTATAGTTTCCTTGGAAACTTTTTTTCCTTGGTATTCGATAAGATTTTCTTTACTACCAGTAAAAATGTCTGTAGGTTGATATTTTTGAAGAATAATACGTCCTTCCTCAACAAAAATTTCTAGTGGATCCCTTTCACTCACATCAAGGGTCCTTCTTAGTTCAATGGGAAGAGTAATTCTTCCAAGTTCATCAAGTCTCCTAACAATTCCTGTACTTTTCATATTTTTTGGCCTCCTTTTCTCAAAGTATATGGGTACTTTTTTATTCTCTGCTTATACAAAAAATGCTTCAACAATCTTGTAATATAATGACATTTTTTGTATGTGCATTTATATAAGATACCATATGATTATTTTTATGTCAACTAAAATTATTAACATTATGTAGCACAAATTAAACAATTAATGTAAAAGGGTAACATATACTACTATAAATACCTAAGATTAGTACATGAAATATAATAAATGGAATATAGTTTAACAAGGTTCAAAAGGGAGGAAGCATAATGTTAAATTATCTCTGGGGATTTATGATTATTATTGGAATTGTTGTAGGTGTACTAAAAGGTAATATTGCTGAAGTTAGCAATGCAACTATTAACTCATCAAAGGAGGCAGTCTCTATATGTATTGCTATGTTAGGAGTAATGGCAATGTGGTCTGGTATTATGCAGATAGCAAAAAAAAGTGGATTAATTACATATATGACAAGGGCTCTAAACCCCTTTATACAATTGTTATTTCCTGACATCCCTAAGGGACATATTGTAAGAGAATATATTGCTTCAAATATGATTGCCAATATATTAGGGCTAGGTTGGGCTGCTACACCAGCAGGACTTATGGCTATGAAAGAACTAAAAAAACTTAATAAGGATTCTGATATAGCCAGTTGCGATATGTGTACTTTTTTAATAGTCAACATATCATCCCTGCAGTTAATACCAGTTAATATTATAGCATATAGAAGCCAATACGGGTCTGCAAACCCAGCAGAAATATTAGGTGCTGGTATTATTGCTACCGCATTTTCTACTTTAGTAGGTATTATATTTTCTGTTATAGCAAGAAAATTAAGTAAAGATAGATAGGAGGAGTTTAATTGAATTTTTTGATATATATATCTGATTACATTATACCCTTTATGCTATTCTATATTGTGGGCTTTGGTCTACTGATGAAAACTAATAATTATGATGAATTTATAGATGGAGCCAAGAATGGTTTTAAAGTTGTATTTGATATTATGCCCACATTAATTGGACTTATGGTTGCTGTGGGAATCCTTAGGGCATCAGGGGCACTGGATATCCTATCCAATTTAATAAAACCAATTACAGATGTGTTTCATTTTCCCTCTCAGTTAGTGCCAGTGCTATTGGTGAAAATGTTTTCATCCTCTGCAGCCACCAGCCTAGTTCTTGATGTTTTTAAGGAATACGGGCCAGATTCCTATATAGGGAGGATGATTTCAATTATTATGAGTAGCACTGAAACTATTTTCTATACCATGGCAGTATATTTTATGGCAGCAGGGGTGAAAAAGACAAGGTATACTTTAGCAGGATGTCTTGTAGCGACTCTGGCAGGAGTTATAGCCAGCGCCATACTTACCAATGTGGTTTTTTAAATTATTCCTTTGAATAATAAAAAGCAGAATTGAAATACTAACCATGAGGTGATGAAGTGGATAAAAAAGACAAGGAACTAGAGGAACAAAGAAAACAGCAGGAGAAGTTTAACAACGTAACCAAATCGGTTAAGCCTGAAAATCAGAATCAGGAGCATAATGTTAGGCGGGAAGGAATACACCCTCAGAACAATTACAATTAGTGTCAGGGGCAGAGCATTTAAGGGTTGTCTAACCTATAGGATAAATGCGACTGCCTCTAATTTATGTCGGTCAAGATTTGATACCAATATATAAATTATAAAATATATCGTCAGGTAATCAATACCATACAATTGTTGAATAAGTGCAGGAGCTGGTGTATAATTGGTATCAAAATTAATTTTATTGTGGATAACTATAGTTATAAAGATATAATAACCAAGTAATAAGAGAGAATAATGGTATGGAAGGAACAGAGGAATAAAGATGATTTTTGATACACACGCCCATTATGATGATGGGGCATTTGATACAGATAGGGAGGATTTACTGCTTAGCCTACCTAGACAAGGAATTGAGTATGTAGTTAATGTATGTTCAGCAATAGACACAGTTGATAAAACTATTAATTTAATGGAGACATATTCACATGTATATGGAGCAATAGGAATACATCCTGAATGTGTTATGGATTTAAATGAGGAAAGGGTTACATGGCTTATAGAGAAAGCCAAACATCCTAAGACAGTAGCCATAGGAGAAATAGGGTTAGATTATTACTGGGAAACGGTGGCTAGGGATGTACAAAAAAAGTGGTTTCTTAGGCAGATAGATATAGCCAGAGAGTTAAAGCTTCCCCTTGTTGTTCATAGTAGGGATGCAGCCCAAGATACATTGGAGCTTATAAAGCATGCTAGGGCAGATGAAATTGGTGGGATTATACACTGCTTTGGATATGGGGTAGAGCAGGCTAAGCAATATCTTTCAATGGGATTTTATCTGGGTATTGGAGGAGTTGTCACCTTTAATAATGGCAGAAAGCTTAAGGAAGTAGTAACTTATGCGCCCTTAGAGCAGTTGGTTATAGAAACGGATTGCCCTTATTTATCCCCAGTACCTTTTAGAGGAAAAAGAAACTCATCCCTTAATATTCCCTATATTGTAAAGGAAATAGCTGGGCTTAAGAATATTGATGAAGAAACAGTGATTCGGGTAACCAGTGAAAATGCAAAAAAAGTTTATTTTAATAGGGGAATGGATAGGGAGGTAATACATGGCTAATTTAGGTAATCCTAAAAATACTATTGAGATTCTAAAAAAGTATGATTTTATATTTCAGAAAAAGTTTGGTCAAAACTTTCTTATAGATACCCATGTTCTGGATAAGATAACAAAGGCTGCGGACATTACAAAGGATGATTTTATCTTAGAAATAGGACCAGGCATAGGGACTTTAACACAATATCTTTGTGAAAATGCCAGGGAAGTTGTGGCTGTGGAAATAGACCGTATGCTTTTACCCATCCTGGAGGATACCTTGTCCCAATATGACAATGTATCAGTATTAAATGCAGATATACTGAAAGTAGATATATTGCAACTAGTTAAGGAGCGGAATGGGGGAAGGCCTATAAAAGTTGTGGCCAACCTACCTTACTACATTACAACTCCAATAATAATGGATTTATTTGAAAAGCATATTCCCATAACTAATATTACTGTTATGGTTCAAAAAGAAGTGGCAGATCGAATGCAAGCTTCTCCTGGTAGCAAAGATTATGGGGCCTTATCCTTGGCGGTACAATATTATGCCCAGCCCTATATCGCTGCCAATGTACCCCCCAATTGCTTTATGCCTAGGCCCAATGTGGGCTCTGCTGTTATTAGACTTACCCTTCATAAAGAAAAACCAGTACATGTAAAGGATGAGGAACTACTATTTAAAATTATCCGCGCATCCTTTAATCAAAGGAGAAAAACCTTGGTTAATGGCATTAATAATTCACCGGAACTAAGATTTTCCAAAGAGGATGTGGTTGAGGCACTGGCTGCACTTAATTTACCAGAAAATATAAGGGGAGAAGCCTTAAGCTTAGATCAATTTGCCACTTTAGCTAATTATTTAAAAGGCTGCCTTTGATATAATTGTGAATAAATCCCAGAACTCCCTTTTATAATGTATTTCCCAATACAAGAATAAGGCAATGGATATTTAATTTATATGAGGCTACAAGCAATTTCTTAAGCTATTGTAGCCTCATTTTTTGTTGCTAGGAATAAAGAGAGGAAATTAGGAATATATTGAATAGAATTAAACAACTCAAATTTGTACAAGGGGAAGTGAGGGAGTGATAAGTTGTCTAATTATAAAAGAATGATTTCTTATATGTATCAGTATGTTAAAGGAGAAAAAACTAAAAATGTCGGTTATGCTAGAATAGAATTAAGAAATGGTAATCTTAAAATTACTATACATTTACATTTGCAAGGCTATGGGGATGGTATTTTTCCCACTTATTTAATTCAAAGGGCCAATGATAATTTAGAGTTAATATATTGTGGGGATTCTATTCTAAAAAATCAGATCATTGATAGTAAGTTAAGCTCTCAAGATACTAATATTATGGAATCTGGATATAACTTCTCCGATATAGGAGGCATTCTTCTGTTTTTAAATGATGAGGTATTTTTTGCTACAGAATGGGATGACAAGCCGATTATTTTAAGAGAGGTTATGCAGGCTCTAAGACCTAAAGATGAACAACCATCACTTAAATTTAAAGTCGTTAAAGATATTGAAGGTAAAATAACAGGGGATGTAGAAGAAAAGGTAGATAATCTAGAAGCAACATTAGCAGAGGATGTAAGGGAAGCCAAAGTAGATACAAACATATCCAATGAAGCAGAATTAGAAGAAAAAAATGAAGATAAGATAGTAGATTTGTCAAAAGTTAAAAAAGGCTCCGTAGTTACAGATTTAGCAGAAGCGAGTAAGCTCTCCCAAGTTGCAGAGTTAGAAGAAGTAAAAAAAGAATCCATGATAGCGGATTTGTCGGAAGATAATAAGCAGACTAAAGTAGCAAATACTTATGTGGATTTAGGTAGGGCCCCTATGGCATGGAGTAAGGTATGGCCATATAAAGCTCCTAAGGCTATGGATACTTATAAATTAAGAGCAGGTGAAGCCACTCCCAAATATCAACTGCCCAAGAAACCTGTTTTGGGTAGAAGCTATATGGAGGAGCAAGCAGAGACTGATAATAAAGGGAAAGAACCTATTAAGGCAGCAGGAGTATTACAGGATATTAAGATGCCTAAGGTATCAGAGAATGGGGCTAAGGATCAGGAACAGGCCGATAATCCGACGGCTGAATATATCTTTAAAAAATATCAGAGGATATACCCTTTTGAGGACAATGAAATAATCATTAGTGTCAAAATAGAACCTAAAGATATCGGCTATCTACCCAAAGAAGTTTGGACTTTAAGTGGGAACAGTTTTCTATTACATGGCTACTATTGTTACAACCATCTGATTTTTGCTAAAATGAAAGGACGTACTGGATATCAGTACATCCTAGGGGTGCCGGGAATTTATCATAATAAAGAGCTATATATGGCAAAAATGTTTGGATTTTATAATTTTAAGTCCATTCGTAAAAGAGAATTAAGACAGGGGGATTTTGGATACTGGTACATTATCATCGATATGTGAAGCTAATTAATTCCTCGAAGAGATACATTACTTACATAGGGTGTAAGAAGCTGTACATAATGCAATAGAGTATCCTTAGAATGTCCATGAAGGCCAGGAGTTATGATATCTCCACTGTCTACATAGGCTTGTAAATAATAGGCTCTTGCACCCTTAATCCATTGACCTATGGAGATTATATCTTCTTCTGAATGATGTTCCTCTACTATAGTGGTTCTAAATTCATAGTCTATTGGTTCAGATAGCAAATAAGATACGCTTTTTTCTATATTTTCCATTGTATAATTACTTATACCAATAGACATAGGATAATGCTTCTTTGAATTTTTAATATCCATGGCAACGTAGTCTATTAAGTGCTTATCCACTAGGTCTTTTAACATGGTTGGGTTTGAACCATTGGTATCAAGTTTTACCCGGTAGCCCAGGGACTTGATTTTATGTATAAAATCAGGCAGTTCCTTGTATAATGTGGGCTCACCACCAGTAATGCAGACACCCTCAAGAATACCTCTTCTTTTTTGTAGAAAGGATAAAACTTCATCTATGGGAATATTAGGCTGCGATTTGGAATCAAGAACTAGGGATGCATTATGACAAAAAGGACAGCGAAAATTGCATCCGCCTATGAAGATGGTAGCAGCCAAATGTTTAGGATAATCAAGTAAAGTTGTCTTATTTAAACCATTGATTTGCATGTTGTCACTTCTTTCAGTGTATGATAAAATCAATATAGCATAATATATATAAAAACACAAGGTTTTAACCTTGTGTCGTGCCTTGTAATTTAAGTATTATTTAGCATAGCTAGTTAGATGGTGGAAAGAGAATATATATGGATAGCAATGAAAAGTATATGAAAGAAGCATTGAAACAAGCTAAGAAAGCCATTGCCTTAGGAGAGGTGCCTATAGGCTGTGTCATTGTCTATAAGGATAAGATTATCGGTAGGGGATATAATAAAAGAAACACAAAAAAAACCACCCTTGCCCATGCGGAATTGATTGCTATTGAAAAAGCTAGCAAGGTTATAGGGGATTGGCGATTAGAGGATTGTACCATGTATGTTACCCTGGAGCCTTGCCAGATGTGCTCTGGTGCAATTGTACAGGCAAGGATTAAAAGGGTGGTAATTGGGACCATGAACCCCAAGGCAGGTTGTGCAGGCTCTATTCTTAATTTACTACAAATGGAGGAATTTAATCACCAGGTGGAACTGATTACTGGAGTGATGCAAGAGGAATGCACTAAGGTCCTTCAAGATTTCTTTAAAGATTTAAGAGTAAGGAATAAGATAGAAAAACAATTAAAAAATGGACTGACTGAACAGGGACAAAGCTTGATGGAGAATTAATATATAAAAGGAAAAGCTTGGCGGTTGACTTTTAAGATAAAAACATTTATACTTTACAGTGCAGTTCAAATTTAATATATAAAGTTATTATGTTTTAGATTTTAAAATTGCTGAATTTGTCATAAAATTTCCGTGCAGCCGGGGAGATAGCGGTGCCCTGTACCTGCAATCCGCTATAGCAGGGGTGATGTTTTGCCTAGGGTGACTTACTGTAGGGCTGCCCTCTATAAGTGATGTTGACGTTTGGGTCTTGCGCAACAGAAATTCGTGAACCGTGTCAGGTCAGGAATGAAGCAGCACTAAGCGAACACTTCTGTGTGCCGCAAGGTTGCCTGAGCCGAGTTAACTGTAGAGGTAACGCTTATGGTATGCATTCGAAGCAAAACGCACGGATTAATATATAATAGATATGATATAATGAATAGAATGCAGAAATGCGTTCTTTTTTCTTTATAGTAAAATAGTAAATTCATGATAAATCCAAGGATTCTAAGTATTTCGTACTAAAGTTAGTCTTTTTGTCAAATTTCGCTTTTTCAATATGAGTTTTTAGTATATAATATTATTGAGATACTATAAAATACTAATGTGGATTGGGGCGACTTACTTATGAAATCTAGTTTAACTACTAATGCGATTAATAACATATCAAAAGGGACAATAATATATGAAGTCGGTAGAGCAGTAAACAGTGTAGCATTGGTACTAAAAGGTAGAGTATTGGTTTATAATAGTGGATCTAAAGTTGTAGTCAATGCTGGTAGTTTTATTGGAATAAACGACTTGTATTTGGGCAGATTTGTAAGTACATATACTGCATTAGAAGACACTATGATGTATGTATTTTCTGTAGAAGATAAAGAGGATTTGGATCAGATTCTATCTACCAACAAGGAATACCATGGTGTTATGGTAACATCTTTAAACAAGCTGATTGCTGAAATGGATCAGTTTTATCAAGGCTTGATTAAGTTAGGAGTAAGACTTAGAAGTTTTATAGAGGATTTACATCAGAGATATAGAGATATTATTAATAATTTAAACTATATGGCCAACTCAACAGATATCTTTGAGAATATAGCTTTAAGGGCAAGTGATCTAGAACTTCAGAGAGAGCGGATTAATTATTACAAAGAAATAAATAATGTACCCTTGGAGACTATAAAAGAATTTTACTCTTATGGCAATATTATTACTTTATATCAGATAGAAGATCAATCAGATTTAATAAATAATCAAATTGAGGCACTCACCTGCCTAGTTGAAGATATTAATAGTATGATAAATAGGCTTTATGATGATAGTGAAAATTGTATATTCAATTTATTTGCGGCTTTAGGTCTACAGATGATGGATAACACAGGGAATAGCAAGATTATCAATGTGATACTAAAGAATATAATAGCAGAGCTTAAAAAATCCGAGAAAGTAATTGAGGTTTTGTTAGCTATAAAGGTAAGTATGGACTGGAGCAGAATGACAGAAATACTTGCCCGCTTACAAACTGGCGATACAGCTGTATCTGGAATAAGCAATGAAACATATCTAAAGTATTCTGAAGATGATACAATTAAAGCTCTAGAAGAAATGAAAGATTCATTCCACAAAATCGTAAGATATGGGGAACTTGATGCTGAAGCAGCCGATGATATGTATAAAACATTGGAGATTTTTATTCATTCTAGAGATAAGAAATCCTTAGATAATGATGCCAGAACTTTAAGAAGGAAATTAACCGATTATTATTACGAGTTATATAAGAAGGTATTTATTAAGAGATATCATAATCCCAATGCAGACAAAATTATAGATATGTTCTTGAATTATGGCTTTCTTGATGAGCGTTTATTGACTAAAGAACAGCTTATATATCTATATTTCCTTGAAAATGGAAGAAATAGAAGTGCCAATACTAGGGAAGTAGGTCCTAGTAATGTATATACGATAAAAGAGTGGCTAATTATGATCTATGAGGGCAAGAAAGAGCCTTCTAAGAATGAATTTGATTTAGAATATGCAGAGTATCTTCGCTCCCTACATAGGGAAGGAAGGATCACTGAAGAAGAACAAAAGCTTTGGAGAGATGACCCTAATCAGAGACTGGATTATGAGATAAAGAATATGTTCCGTTATAATAACAGAACTACCAATGGTCAGATAACCAGTTTTATTCCTATACTACATAAGGACATGATAGTTAATGATTTAGAGAAAACATATTTGACAGCAGACAAGGTCAACAAGGTCATTAAGGAACTTATGGAGATAGATTATTCAGTATTTGATAGAGAACTAATCTATTCTAATCCTGAAGCAAAAATCGTTAGGGAATATGTAATAAGAAGAGTATACCCTGATATAATTCTTATGCCTACAGTAGGCACCAATGGAATCATGTGGCAGGAGATTGCAGGAAGAAGAAGAGATAGTGCTGGAAGATTCCTGATGCCTATTTTTATGGAAGGCGATCTAAGAAATACAATGGTAAGACTGTTTGGAAGATTCCGCTGGGAGTTATGTAGAACTATAGAGGGAAGTGCTTGGAATGATATTAAAAACAAGTCCCTTACCTCCGAGTATACTGATTATCTACAGTTTTATCGTAAGAATAAAGAATTATCAGAGGAAACTAAGCAAAAGATTAAGCTTCAGATTCAAAAAGGTAGAAATAGTAGTAGAGAGATATTTGTTATGGACTATGAAAATTGGATCAATTATGAGTCTACTGGTGCTATTAAATTAAATAAATTTGTTAGGGAGATTATGGCGACATACTGTCCATTTACCAAACAAATCCGTGAGAAGCTACTAATGCAGCCCCTATTTGAAGAAGCCATGCTTAGATATCAGCGGGAAAAGATGAAAAAAATTAGAGAAACTGAGACTAGATATCGTATGTTAGAAAAGGATAAAATTGAGTTACCGGAAGAATTGGTGTTTACTCTTAATTATTATAAGGATTTTTAACTATAAAGCTTCCATCTGTTTGTTATAGCATTATTAGGAGGTAAGTCAATGGGAAGATATGAGATTATTGTTAAAGTTGAAGAAATGAAAAAAAGGCTAGATGAAAAAGAATTTCTATCTGCTTTGAAAATCTTAGAGACCATGGACCTAAGAAAGGTTAAAAATCTTAATGATATCCGAGTTGTAGCTGATGTTTATAATTTAAATGGGAGATATGAGGAAGCTATTGAACTATACCAAAAAATATATAATAAGTCTAAAAGCAGAAAAGTATTGTTTCAACTGGTTTCATTATCTATAAAATGTCATATGATAGAGGAAGCAGAAAGATATCTTGAGGAGTACGAGCGAATCGCTCCTCGAGATATTAGTAAATATATTTTCCGCTATAAGCTAGATAAAATAAAGGGAGAGCCCTACGAAGTTCAAATAATTTCCCTTGAGGAATTTAAAAAAGTAGAATATGTTGAAAAGTGGGCTTACGAGCTGGCTAAATTATATTATAAAATTGGTGATAAGGATTTATGTATAAGAGAATGTTCTGATATAATATTGTGGTTTGGTGAAGGAAGTTATGTAGAAAAAGCAAAGCTTCTAAGAGCATATTGCTCTGGGGAAATGGATAAAAGCACCATTATTGAGGATATAAAACGTAAAGCCTCCTCTGATCAAACCTTAAATTGAATAACAATATCATCAGATAACTTCTGCCCTTTTCTAGATTTAACATTTTTAGAAATATGTAATTGATAAGATTGGTCCTTGTTGTAAGGCTCTAAAGGCTCAATCTCTATGCATCTTTCAATGGAATCGTAACGTATAATAGTTTGGAGCGGAACTTGATTCATGGAGGTAACATAAAGATTACGGTTATTTACGGTTGCCGGATTAAGCTCTGTGGTAAATTTAATTCTCCATACGAATTTATTGGTTTTGAATTTAAGGTCTTCTTTTACCCGATTCTTTACATCCCCACTAACAGATTCAATAGATAAATATTTTGTTGTCATATAATGTCACCACTTTCTATTTTCCCACATATTGTGGGAATTTATAATGTAGTTTTTATGCTATATAATTATAACATATATTCTTTTAAATATTCAAGTTTTAGAAGGTTATACAAAACTTATCAATAGAAATAGGGAATATAATATTTAAGTTAGTAGAAAATAAGCTTATTAATATTTTATCTGTCAATAGCTATTAAGCAATAAATTGAAGCATGTGAATATTTTACTAATATTATTTAAAATGGCTGTAATAAGGGTGAATGAAGAGTATAAAGAAAAGATGAGGAAAAGATAAAAATAAGGGGAAAATCCTAGATTTATCAAATCTTTCCTGCATTTCAATAAAAATATTTACAAAACCATAATTTATGTTATAATCGAAGTGGTAATTAAAAATAAACAAAACAGTGTATAAAATTATATGCATATTTGACAATATTAATTATATAGAGGTGTCCAATGGATCAATATATTATAAAAGGTGGAAAACCCTTAGTAGGAGAGGTACAAATTGGTGGATATAAAAATGCTGCTCTGGGCATTATAGCAGCTGCGATTATGGCAGATGATACTGTTCTCATTGAGAATATCCCAGCTGTCAAAGATATTGATATTTTATTAAAAGCAATAGAAGATATTGGCGCTAAGGTAGAGCGTATTAATAAACATGCAGTAAAAATTAATGGTAGTAGTATTAATTCAGTCAATGTTGATTTTGACTATGTTAGAAAAATACGCGGCTCTTATTATCTGGTAGGAGCCTTACTAGGTAAATATAGACAGGCAAATGTTGCACTTCCTGGTGGTTGTAACATAGGAAGTAGGCCTATAGACCAGCATATTAAAGGATTTGAAGCACTGAATGCCAAGGTTAAGATTGAGCATGGCTTAATTAAGGCCCAATCTGAGAACTTAAAAGGTGCCCATATTTATTTTGATGGTAATAGCGTTGGAGCAACTATTAATACTATGCTAGCAGCTTGCCTGGCGGAAGGAACAACTATTCTTGAAAACTCTGCCAAAGAACCCCATGTAGTTGATGTGGCTAACTTTTTAAATAGCATGGGTGCTAATATCAAGGGAGCAGGAACTGACGTTATAAGAATAAAAGGTGTGCCTAAGCTTCATGGTAGTGAGTATGTTGTGATACCTGATCAGATTGAAGCAGGTACATTTATGTTTGCAGCGGCAGCTACTAATGGAGATGTTTTAATAAAAAATGTTATTCCTAAGCACCTGGAGGCCTTTACAGCTAAGCTTTTAGAAATTGGAGCTGTAGTGGAAGAATTTGATGATGCCATTAGAGTAAAAGCTGGTGGTAGATTAGGCAGTACCCATGTAAAAACCTTGGTATACCCAGGATTTTTAACAGATATGCAGCCTCAGATGACGACCCTTTTATCCGTATCAAAAGGAACAAGTATTGTTACCGAGAGTATTTTTGAGAATCGTTTTAAATATGTGGATGAGTTGTCCCGTATGGGAGCATCTATTAAAGTGGAAAGTAATACGGCATTTATTGATGGAGTAGATAAGCTAACGGGAGCAGTTGTAAGTGCTCCAGATCTTCGTGGAGGAGCAGCCCTGGTTATTGCAGGTTTAATGGCTGAAGGTTTTACTATTGTAGAAAATGTGGAGTATATTGAACGGGGCTATGAGAGCTTTGAATATAAGATGCAGCAGTTAGGTGCAGTTATGGAAAAAGTGGATTCTAATGATACGAAAGCTATTAGAAAATTTAAATATAAAGTTGGTTAATATTTACAAAGACTAAAATTTATCTTGACGCTTATGGGATAATGGTATATCCTATAAGCAATAATTCGATATTAATTATTTCTCTTATTCAGAGTGGCGGAGAGTGAAGGCTCTGTGAAGTCACGGCAACCCCTATGATGGAAGGTGCCAACCTGAGCGATTTTATCGAACAATAAGAGGATTTGATTGCTTTTGTCAAGTCCGCTTATGGCGGACTTAATTTTATGGAGGGAAAAAGTATGCAAAGGAGATTATTTACTTCTGAATCAGTTACAGAAGGACATCCAGACAAAATTTGCGACCAGATATCAGATGCTATATTAGATGCTTTATTAGAACAAGATCCCATGAGCCGTGTTGCCTGTGAAACAGCCATAACTACTGGTCTAGTCCTAGTTATGGGTGAGATAACTACAAAAGCCTATGTAGATATTCAGAAGATAGTTAGGGATACAATACGGAATATAGGATATGACAAATCGGAATATGGTTTTGATGCTGACACTTGTGGAGTTATTGTTGCCCTAAATGAACAGTCTAAGGATATTGCCTTGGGTGTAGATAATTCCCTAGAGGCTAAAAAGCAACTAGATGATGAGGAAATGGCCAAAATTGGAGCTGGTGACCAAGGGATGATGTTTGGTTATGCAACCAATGAGACTCAAGAGTATATGCCTTATCCAATATCATTAGCCCATAAGTTGGCCAAGCAGTTAACTAAGGTTAGAAAAGACAGAACATTAGATTATCTACGCCCTGATGGAAAGTCTCAAGTAACTGTGGAATATGATGAGAATGGTAAACCAATTCATATAAATGCAGTGGTAATTTCCACACAGCATGATGAGGAGGTTACCCAGGAACAACTGCATAAGGATATTAAGAAATATGTATTAGATGAAGTGCTACCCAAGGATTTAGTTAATGAAAAGACAAAAATATATATTAATCCTACAGGAAGATTTGTAATTGGTGGTCCCAATGGGGATAGCGGGTTAACTGGTAGAAAGATTATTGTTGATACCTATGGTGGTTATGCAAGACATGGTGGGGGTGCCTTTTCTGGTAAAGACTGTACTAAGGTAGATCGTTCTGCCTCCTACGCTGCTAGATATGTAGCTAAAAACCTTGTGGCTGCTGGTTTAGCCGATAGATGTGAGATACAGTTATCCTATGCTATTGGTGTGGCAGAGCCCACATCTATTATGGTAGATACCTTCGGTACAGGGAAATTAACGGACAATGAGTTGGTAGACATTATCCGTAGACATTTTGATCTTCGCCCAGCAGGGATTATACAGATGCTTAACCTAAGGGAGCCCATATATAAGCAAACGGCCGCCTATGGACATTTTGGAAGAAATGAATTGGATCTTTCATGGGAGAAGTTGGATAAGGTAGATGTATTGACCAGTTATCTTGCCAAATAAGTAGAGAACATATTTTGAATTATAAAATAAAAGTTACTGCAAATTATTTGTTTGTAGTAACTTTTATTGTTATAAATATAAATATTTAATAAAATTAATAAAATGTTTTAAAAGAGTCAGGTACCTAATGCTAAATACTATATATTCATGTTATAATTAAGCAAAATAATAGCCTTATAAATGAAACCAAAGAATGTAGGTGAAACATTGAAATTAAAAAACAAGTTAATTGTGGCATATGTAATTATGTTTTTATCTCCTATGATGATAATAACTACAGCTTCCTGCACTATCGTATATTTTCAACTTAACTCTATTCAAAAATCTTATGACATGGAAACCAGTACTTATCAGGTTATATCAAATCCTATTCAAATACTTAATAGATTAACCAGAGGCGTCTATAATGAAATTAAGCTTACAGCCTTAAAACAACCAGAACAGTTTGCTAATGAAAAGTATATTAAAGGGCTGAATGGGGAACTAAAAGATAAATATTCTTTTATCACTGTGAGAAAAAATAATGATATTATATATACTGGCAATGAGCAGGAGCTTAATCTTATTAAAAATAGCTTGCCGCTTTTTGGGATATATAATACAGATGTAGATGGTGGCATCTATTTGGGAGGGAAGAATCCATTTCTAGTTAAATTCCAGGATTTCTATTTTGATGATGGAGCTGAAGGTACCATCTTTGTTATAACAAATTTAAATAACTTGGTTCCACAGATTAAGACTGTGGCTATTCAAACCATAAGTGCATTAGTACTTGCCATCACTTTTACTGCCAGTTTTATTGTATGGTGGATTTATCGTGGTATCTTAAAACCTTTAAATATACTTAGGATAGCAACTAATAAAATCAAGGAGGGAGATTTGAATCATTCAGTTAGGGTAGTGGCGGATAATGAGATAGGTCAGCTTTGTGAAGATTTTGAAGAAATGAGAATTCGATTAAAGAAACTAATAGAAGACAGACTCCAATATGAAGAGGATATGAAGGAGCTGGTAAGTAATATCTCCCATGACCTCAAAACCCCTTTAACTACTATTAAAGGATATGCTGAAGGGCTTATAGATGGAGTAGCTGACACCCCAGAGAAGAGGGAAAAATATCTGAAAACTATATTTACCAAGGCCAATGATATGTCTTATCTGGTTGATGAACTTTCACTTTTTGTCAGATTAGATTGTGATACTGTACCTTATTCCTTTAAGGCCATTAATTTAAAAGATTATTTTGCAGACTGTACAGAAGAATTAGAAATTGAATTGGAAGTTTATAATGTGAAGATATACTATAACAATGAGACAGATCCCTCCACTCAGGTTATAGCTGATCCAGAACAGCTGAAACGGGTTATAAATAATATAGTGAGTAATTCCGTAAAATATATGGATAAAAATAATGGTATAATAGATATTAGAATATCTGATTTAGAAGATTATGTCCAAATTGATATTAAGGATAATGGTTCAGGAATTGATTCAGAGGATCTTCCCTATATATTCGATCGTTTTTATCGGGCAGATACATCTCGAAATTCTAAAAAAGGTGGAAGCGGCTTGGGTCTGTCTATAGTTAAGAAAATTATTGAAGACCATTATGGTAGGATATGGGTGTCCAGTGAGAAGTGGAAAGGGACAACCATTAGCTTTACATTAAAAAAGAAAAGATAAGCAATGGATTATGTAAGAGGAGGATGAGGATGGATAAAATATTAATAGTGGAAGATGAATTAGCAATTGCAGAACTAGAGAAGGACTATCTAGAGCTTAGTGGATTTGAAGTAGATATTGAAACCAATGGTAGTATCGGATTAAAGAAGGCACTTCATGAGGAATATAATCTAATTATATTGGACCTTATGCTTCCTGATATGGATGGTTTTGATATCTGTAAGAAAATCCGTAATGAGAAGAATATTCCAATAATTATGGTGTCTGCCAAGAAAGATGATATAGATAAGATAAGAGGCTTGGGTCTTGGAGCCGACGATTATATGACAAAGCCTTTTAGCCCCAGCGAATTAGTTGCCAGGGTAAAAGCCCATTTAGCTAGATATGAGCGGCTGGTTGGTTCTGGTGTAAAGGAAAATGACATAATAGAAATTAGAGGCCTAAAAATTGATAAAACCGCCAGAAGAGTATTTCTTCATGATGAAGAGAAGATATTTACCACCAAGGAATTTGACCTTCTGTGTTTCCTTGCGGAGAATCCTAACCATGTATACAGTAAGGATGAGTTATTTAGAGAGATATGGGATATGGAATCCATTGGTGATATTGCTACAGTTACAGTTCATATTAAGAAAATTAGGGAAAAGATAGAATACAATACCTCTAAACCTCAGTATATAGAAACTATTTGGGGTGTGGGCTATAGGTTTAAGGTGTAATTACTGCTTTAAGAATACCATAATAGTCTGACGTGCAGTAAATGAACAAATTGACAAGTATTTAACAATATACTATAATGAGAACAGCCAATTTAGCAGGAACTCCTTATAGAAAGGCTAAATAAAATAAACCGTTCTGAAGGCATGAGGGTCACCTCTGTTGTTAAGGCGTTCTTCATATAAAACTGATGAGAATCCCTATGCCTTTTTGGCCTAGGGATTATTTTAATATTGTGCGATAATTGGTTAAATATTAAACTTAGAGAGGGGTTTTATCATGAAGAAATTTACAATAATATTTATGTTTACTTTTCTTTTATTAGCTTTAACAGGTTGTAAGCAAGAAAAAGCCAATCCATCCACCGTAAATCAGGAGGAGAAAGATACCATTAGGATTGCAGCACTAAAAGGGCCTACTGCTATGGGAATGGCTTACGTAATGGATAAGAATAGTAAGGATGAAGCTGCTAATAACTATGAGTTTACCATAGCTGGGGCTGCAGATGAGATTTCCACTGGCTTAACTAAAGGTGATTTTGATATGGCAGCCATACCTTGTAATCTGGCATCAGTATTATACAATAAAACAGAAGGCAAGATAAAAATAGCAGGTATCAATACCCTTAGTGTTTTATATATAGTTGAAACTGGTGATACAATTCACACAATGGAAGATTTGAAGGGTAAGACCATATATTCTACAGGAATGGGTACTACACCACAATATACCTTAAACTATTTGTTAAACTCCTATGGAATTGACCCAGAAAAGGATGTTACAATTGAATATAAGACAGAAGCTACTGAAGTGGCCGCCTTACTTAGCCAGGCCAAGGATGCTATAGCCATGTTACCTCAACCTTTTGTAACAACAGTAATGATGAACAATAGTAATGTTCGGATAGCCTTAGATGTAGCCAAGGAGTGGGATGCAATAAATAAAGATAGCTCTATTGTCACAGGAGTTATTGTTGCTAGAAGCGATTTTCTTGAGGCTAATAAAGAAGTAGTTGATACTTTTATGGAAGAATATCTAGCAAGTACAACTTTGGTTAATAGAAATATAGATGAGGCAGCTAATCTTATTGAGCAGTTTGATATATTTAAAGCAGCAGTTGCCAAGAAGGCAATTCCACTATGCAATATAACATTAATTCAAGGGGAGGATATGAAAAATATGGTTGGGGGATACCTGACAACCTTATTTGAACAAAATCCTAATTCCGTAGGTGGAGCTCTTCCTGCTGATGATTTCTATTATATTCCATAAGCCATAATATATGGGTCTATAACAAATCTTTGATGGATGCTTTTATAAGAGAGGAGTAAGGATAGTAACCAGATGGGTAAAATTATGAATAATATAAAATCAGATAAAACAATAAAAAAATATATAAGCAAATTCTTAGCCATCATTTTTTGGCTAGGAGTTTGGTTTGTTGGCAGTAAATTAATTAATAATACCATAGTACTGGCATCGCCGCTAGAAGTATTTACCACATTAATTACATTATGCCAGAGTTTTGCCTTTTGGTTAGCTATTCTTCACTCCTTTAGTAGGATAGTATTGGGACTTATCTTAGGATTATTAGCTGGTACAGTTTTAGCAGTCTTATCTTATAGGAGCTTCATCTGTTATGAGCTTATATCACCATTTATGAAGGTAGTTAAATCCACGCCGATTGCTTCCTTTACAATCTTAGCCCTAATGTGGATTCAATCTAAAAATCTCTCAGTATTAATTTCATTTCTTATGGTGGTTCCAATTGTCTACACCAATATATTACAAGGTATACATAGTGCTGATGAAAAACTACTTCAGATGGCCAAGGTATTTGGATTAAGTGCTTATAAAAAGTTGATAGCCATATATATACCATCAGTATTTCCCCACTTTATGTCTGCCATATCCTTAGGTTTGGGCCTTTGCTGGAAAGCAGGAATTGCAGCAGAGGTAATAGGAAAACCCACAGGATCCATTGGGGGTGAATTATACCAAGCAAAACTTTATCTTATGACCAAGGAATTGTTTGCCTGGACCATTGTGATAATTATAATAAGTATATTATTTGAGAAGTTAGTCATATCTGCAATAAAACAAGCTCAGTACAGAAGGGATAATTAGGGGAGATTTGATGGATATACGCTTAATAAATATTGTAAAACAATTCGATAATAAACTTGTATTAAATCATTGTAATATTACCTTTAAGGAGAATAAGATTCACTGTCTTATGGGGCCTTCTGGTGTAGGTAAGACCACATTAATAAATATCTTAATGGGACTTATAAAGCCTGATTCTGGAGAGATACAGGGAATGGAGAAGCGCATTGTGGCTGCAGTATTCCAAGAGGATCGCCTAATTGAACACTGGGATGCTATAAGAAATGTTAAATTAGTTTGTAAAAAAGCTATTACCGATGATATGATAATCCATGAATTTAAAGCAGTTGGGCTAGAAGATTATAGGGGAAAACCTGTAAGTAAATTAAGTGGCGGAATGAGAAGAAGAGTTGCTATTGTCCGTGGATTAATGGCAGAATCAGATGTTATTATAATGGATGAACCCTTTAAAGGATTAGATAAGGCTTTAAAAAAACAGATTCTGGAGTATGTTAAGAATAGGGCGAGAAATAAAACTGTCATAATAGTCACCCATGATCAAGAGGAAGTGGATGTTCTAGGTGGTGAGTTACATTATTTGTCTTCATGACTAAAGATTTGATAAGGTTGTTTTTTGATATTTTGTAGGATATAATTCAAATTAAAAGCAATAGAGAAGTAACCTAGCTTTTGATTTTATATTATCTAGTGTAGAAGGAAGGATAGTTTTATGCATATTACGATTACAGGTAATCTTGGAAGCGGTAAATCAACCGTATGTAAGCTACTTAATGAGAGATATCATTTTGAGGTATATTCTACCGGTAAGGTTCAAAGGGAACTGGCTGCCAAGATGAACATGACAACTCTTGAACTAAATCAAATGATGCGTAGTGATAAAAAATACGATACCATGATAGATGATGAAACAACTAGGATATCTAGAGAAAAGAAGGATCAAAATATAATATTTGATTCCCGTTTAGCCTGGTATTTTGCTGAAGATACCTTTAAGGTATTCATATCAGTTAGCTTAGATGAGGCAGCCCATAGGGTATTTCATGATAAACGAGGAGATGTTGAAAATTATACATCTATAGAAGAGGCTAAAGAGGCCCTAGCAAAAAGAGCTGAAACAGAAAATATTAGATATAAAGAAATATATAACCTTAATTATATGGATTTTAATAATTATAATCTGGTTATAGACAGCACCTTTTGCTCTCCTGAGCTAATTGCAGATATAATTATTAAGGAAGCAAGAGAATATGAATGCAAGGGATACAATAAAACCAAGAGATTAGTTTCACCCCGTAGGCTTATTAAAGATAGTGATATTGATAATGATGATAAAGTAAAACTTAAAGAACTTATTGAAAATTATAAAGATATGTCCAATAATCAATATATTATTGATAAGGTAATAAAAGTAAAACCCCTTGATGAACAATATACAATAGTAGATGGNTTAGATCATGTAAAGGCTGCTTATATAGCCGATGCCCTATTTGTTCAAATCGAGGTTCTAGATAGTTAAAAGGAATCAATCTTGAAACTTTATATTAAGATAATATTGCCTTTTTTATTTCAAATTATCCCCGAGCATATAAATAATGTATTAGCAAACAATAATGTTATAAAAACTTTATATGCTAAAAATATGGGGGTGAAGATATGGAAGGTAAAGAGGTAAGTTTCTCCAAAATAAAATGGATTACTATAGTATTAACAATCTTTGGGGTTTATATTTCATTTCGTTTTGTCTTACCTTTGATTATACCATTTATTGTAGCATATTTACTGGCATGGATTATAAGACCACCCACAGAATTCTTATACAGGAGATTAAAGATATCTAGGGTAATAGGAGGTACCATCTCTTTAGCTGTATTGATAGCAGTTGCAGGAACTGGTATCTTTTATTTGATTAATTTGCTATTTAATCAAACGGTTATATTTTTAAAGAATGTTCCCATTTATCTGGGGTTATTAGCAGAGAAAATTGATGCTATTTGTGAAGGTTGTGATAAAATATTTGGACTGGCCTATGGAACTGTAAGGGACATAGTTGATGAATATATTAATCATTTTATGGTTCATATTAAATCAAATGTTATGCCAGGCTTGACGGGTAAGACCTTATCCATAGCCATAACTGTAATAGGTGCTATAGGTATTATACTTATAGTATTTGTATCAACTTTATTAATTCTAAAGGATCTTCCTTATTTCAAGGAAAAGTATAAGGATCATAAATTTTATAAAGAGGTTAGAAAGACAACGGATAAACTGGCTGATGCAGGAATTGCTTATCTAAGATGTCAGCTGTTTATAGCAGTAGCAGTTGCTATTATCTGTGTTATTGGATTGGTCCTAATAAAAAATGAGTATTCCTTATTATTGGGTATCGGCATAGCTATATTTGATGCCTTTCCCATTTTGGGCAGTGGCATTATATTTATTCCTTGGAGTATTATTTACCTGCTAAATGGTAATATATATGCTGCAGCTATTCTTATTACCACCTATCTGCTATGTCAGGTTGTTCGTGAGGTTTTAGAGCCAAGGCTAATAGGAAATCATATAGGGATAAGGCCCATATTTACCTTAATGGCTATGTATGTGGGAGTTAAACTCTTTGAAATACCAGGATTTTTTTTAGGGCCAATTGGTTTAATAATGATAATTACAATTATTAATGTTATTAACGAAAGATATGAGGAATGTAGAGTACAGAAAGATAGCGAAAGTGTATGATTATCATATCTTGACAAAGCAGATTTTGTATCATACAATAAAGTACATTAATGATGCGTTGAAAAGGAATAGTATATAACAATCGTATCTCAGAGAGAGAAGTAATGGTGCGAGCTTCTTATATAGATGTTATAGAACCCACCTTGGAGCTTTACATGAAAGGAAGTCTTCCCCAAATGTAACGTATTACTGGCGTTAACAGTGAATGAGAGAGTTGTTATTACGACTAATTAGGGTGGTACCGCCGAGTCTTTCGGTCCCTTAGGGATAGAAGGGCTTTTTTTGTTGAATAAAATACCCTATTCAACTAAAAGCCTAATCAAATTATTATTGATAAGGAGAGATGATGATGGCACAGGAAAAAAAGTTAGTTGAGGCAATCACTTCTATGGAAGAGGATTTTGCACAGTGGTATACAGATGTGGTTAAAAAAGCTGAATTAATTGAATATTCAGGTGTAAAGGGTTGTATGATACTCAGACCCAATGGCTATGCTATCTGGGAAAATATCCAGAGAGAACTCGATGATAGATTTAAGCAAACTGGCGTAGAAAATGTATATATGCCAATGTTTATACCAGAAAGTTTATTACAGAAGGAAAAGGATCATGTAGAAGGATTTGCTCCTGAAGTTGCTTGGGTAACCCATGGTGGTACAGAAGAGTTACAGGAGAGATTATGTGTAAGGCCAACCTCAGAGACCTTATTCTGTGATTTCTACTCTAAAATAATACAATCCTATCGTGATTTACCAAAGTTATATAATCAATGGTGTTCTGTTGTTCGTTGGGAGAAGACTACCAGGCCATTTTTAAGGACTACTGAATTCCTATGGCAAGAAGGCCATACAGCCCATGCTACAGCAGAGGAAGCAGAAGAAAGAACAATCCAGATGTTAAATGTTTATGCTGATTTCTGCGAAGAGGTATTGGCCATCCCTATGATCAAGGGTCGTAAAACCGATAAGGAGAAATTTGCAGGGGCAATGTCAACATATACTATTGAAGCTCTAATGCATGATGGGAAGGCTCTACAATCTGGAACCAGTCATAACTTTGGGGATGGTTTTGCTAGGGCGTTTGATATTCAATTTACGGATAAAGATAATAAATTGCAATATGTTCATCAGACTTCTTGGGGAGTGACCACAAGATTAATCGGTGCTGTAATTATGGTCCATGGGGACAACAGTGGCCTAGTACTTCCTCCAGTAATTGCTCCAACCCAGGTTATGATTGTTCCTATTATGCAGAAGAAGGCAGGGGTACTGGAGAAGGCTAATGAGCTGAAAGAGAAGTTAAGTGCCTTTAGAGTGAAACTGGATGATAGCGATAAGAGTCCAGGATGGAAATTCAGCGAGCAAGAGATGCGTGGTA
>JGI24707J26582_10000402_pt1 | contig 33176 bp, 35 predicted proteins | sample BioPla1DNA1_FD_26582 | JGI IMG/M metagenome (IMG submission 26582)
CACTATTGATAAGCGGCGACTGAAGGAAAAGGTTGCTCACCTTGATGAGGACACCATGAGCAAGATTGATGAAGCGCTCCAGATCAGCCTGGGGCTGACGAAGGCACAGGGTTGATTGTAACACTCATTTTATGGGTGTTTTTTATCTTACCAAGGAGGGATCCAGATGGGGCAAAACCAGCCGTTAATCGGTTTGCTTTGTGCTCATGAGCAGGAAAAAAGGGATCAATATTACGTTACTACCGCTAATATCCAGGCTATTGTCCAAGTCGGGGGTATTCCCGTACTTATACCGTACCAGCCCAAGGAGCAAGTCTTTCGCATCCTTGAAGGTTTGGACGGTATTATGCTGCCTGGGGGAATTGATGTAGATCCAAACCGCTATGGCGAGCAGCCGATAGTTCAGTGCGGCAGTATTGATCCCCACTGGGATGAACTGGACTTGTGGGCAGCAGGTTTTGCCCTGGAGCGGAATATGCCAGTCCTGGCCATTTGCCGGGGCTGCCAAGTGCTGAATGTGGCGCTGGGAGGCACGCTGATTCAGGACATACCTGCCCAAATCGAAGGGCCGCTCAAGCATCGGCAGGAAGCGCCAAGGTGGTACGCAACCCATGACGTTTCGGTGCAGTCGGCAAGTCTCCTCGGGCGTATCTGGGGAACGGATCCCAAACGTGTCAACTCCTATCATCACCAGGCTATTGGAAAAGTGGGGAACGGCCTGCGCATTGTAGCCTCGGCCCCCGACGGCATCATTGAAGCGGTGGAAAGCACCGAGCATCGCTTTGTCCTGGGGGTGCAGTGGCACCCGGAACTGATGGTGGACCATTATCCCGTCGCCACCCGCATCTTCGAACATTTTGTGCAGGCGGCCGCCAAGAGCTGATTTCTTAGGCAGGATTTGTGCCCCTCAGCGGTGAAAATGAAACACAAGTGCAAAGGATGATTGCCGCAGTTGCTTCGGCAATTGTTTTCCTGTTTTGCTTCATCATATATCTCATTGAGGGGGCGATGTTTTGCTAGTAATTAAGAACGCAACACTGTACACTATTACCGATGGAATCACGCAAGGATCACTGCTTATTGATGATGAGGGGAAAATTGCCGGTGTAGGCGATGTGGAAATACCGGAAAACGCCACTGTGATTGACGGAACCGGCAAAACTGTCATGCCGGGCATGATTGACGCCCATGGACATGCAGGCGTGTACGAAGAAGGTCTAGGTTTTGAAGGTTCTGACGGCAACGAAATGACAGATCCCGTCACTCCCCATATGCGGGCGCTGGATGCCATCAATCCTCACGAGGAAGGTATATCCGAGGCGTTGAGGGCAGGGGTAACCGCCATGTGCATTCTGCCGGGGAGCGCCAATGTGATTGGCGGTCAGGGCGTAGTTGTCCATCTTTATGGCAATACTGTAGAAGAGATGATTATTAAAGAAGACGGCGGCCTGAAAATTGCCTTTGGTGAGAATCCCAAGCGGGTTTACTCTGGCCAGAAAAAGTCGCCTGCCACCAGAATGGCTACCGCCGCGCTGTTGCGGGAGAACCTGGTCAAAGCTCAAAACTACATTGCCAAAATGGAACGGGCTAAAGACGATCCGGACAAAGCTCCGGAGCGGGATCTTAAGCTGGAAGTTTTGGCCCGGGCACTGAAGCGTGAGCTGCCTGTAAGGGCCCATGCCCATCGTGCCGATGATATTATGACTGCACTGAGAATTGCCAAGGAGTTCAACCTGGACATCAGCATAGAGCACTGCACAGAAGGCCATAAAATTACGCAGGAGCTAAAGGAGGCCGGTGTTTGGGCGATTGTAGGCCCGACTTTGAGCAACCGCTCCAAAGTAGAGCTGCAGGAGCTTTCGTTTAATACGGTGAGGGTGTTGTGGGAAGCCGGAATTCCTGTGACCATCACCATGGACCATCCTGTGGTGCCGGTTGGTTACCTCCCGACGGTGGCAGGCTACGCTGTGAAGGCGGGTCTTCCCTACGAAGAGGCCCTAAAAGCCATTACCATTAACCCGGCCAAGGTGCTTGGCATAGATGATCGCTACGGTTCTCTGGAAGTTGGCAAAATGGCTGATTTGGCAGTATGGAGCGGAGATCCCCTTGAGATTCAGTCCCAGGTAGAAAAAGTGTTGATCCATGGCGAAGTAGTGTATCAGCGCTAAACTGCCAAGGAGGAGAAAATATTGCTTACGTTAACATCTGCCAGCCCCGAAGAAACCATGGAGATAGGCCGGAAGCTGAGTGGGCTGCTTCTGCCTGGAGATTTAGTCAACCTCAACGGCACCCTTGGTGCGGGAAAGACTTTGCTGGTTAAAGGTATAGGTAAGGGTCTGGGCATCGATCCCGGTGCGGTCACAAGCCCCACTTTTTCCATTATCAACGAATATGAGGGAACTGAGTTCCCTCTCTATCATTTTGACCTGTACCGCTTAGAAACCGAACTGGACCTGGAGCAGGTCGGCTATGCAGAGTATTTCTTCGGTACCGGGATTACTGTTGTCGAGTGGGGTGATCTCTTCAGGCACTTTCTGCCCGAAGAGCGCCTTGACGTTAATTTGGACAGCCTCGACCANGAAGAGCGTCAGCTGTCCATCACAGGCCACGGCAGGCGCGGCGGGCAGCTCGAAGATCAATTGAGGGGGCTTCTTTCTTGTACGTCTTAGGTATAGATACTTCTACCATGACCGGAGGCGCCGCGCTTCTTAAAGGTGAGGAGCTTGTTGGCGAGTCGGTCCTGAATATTCGCACCACCCATTCGGAAAGGCTGCTGCCTGCGCTGGAAAGGCTGCTGGCCGACGGCGGCATCAGTGTGAAAGACTTGAATCTGGTTAGTGTTGTAACTGGGCCCGGTTCCTTCACCGGTCTGCGCATAGGGGTGGCGACAGCTAAAGGGTTAAGCTATGCCCTCAACGTTCCAGCCGTCGGAGTGACCACCTTGGAGGGTTATGGGTGGCAGTTCCAACACTTTCCAGGTGTGGTCGTCGCCTTGGTCGATGCCAGGCGCGAACATGTCTTTTGGCAGGCTTTTCAAGGGGGAAGCCCGATAAATGAGCCTGCTTATGATTCCCTTCAGGCTGTCCTGGATTGGTGCCGTTCTGAAGCGCAGAGTGAGCCCCTGCTTTTTGCAGGCGACGGCTCTGTGCATTATGCTGAACAGGTAAAGGCTTCGGTTCCAGCTGCCCTCAGCCTGCTGCGTCCAAGCTCTGTGGCGCACTTGGGCTACAGGAGATTCCTCGCCGGTGAACAGAGCGATGCCTTTGCATTGAATCCTACGTACATGCGTCAGACGGAGGCGGAGCGAAAATGGAAGGAAAGGGCGTAACCTATCGCTTGATGACCGTAGATGACATTCCCCAGGTTCAGCTTGTCGAGCGCAAGTCCTTTACCACTCCGTGGTCCAGGAACATTTTTGTCAGCGAGCTCACCCGCAACGACAATGCCATTTACATTGTAGCTGAGGTGGGTGAACGCATTGTGGGCTATGCAGGCATTTGGATCATCTTAGACGAGGGGCATATCACCAATATCGCGGTGGAGCCGAACTACAGGCGACGGGGAATAGGGCAGGGTTTGATGGATGTACTGACTGCCGAGGCGGTCAAACGGGGAGTTGTTGCCATGACACTGGAGGTCAGGGTAACCAATTACGGCGCCCAGGCACTCTATGAAAAGCTGGGCTTTGTTCCTAACGGAATCCGCAAGGAATATTACCAAGACGACAAAGAAGATGCCTTGATTATGTGGAGGGAATTAGGTGGGCAGCGGACTAACACTGGGAATTGAAACCAGTTGTGACGAAACAGCAGCTGCCGTCATCAAGGACGGCACAGAAGTTTTGTCCAACATTGTTTTGTCTCAAATAGATATTCATCAAAAATATGGGGGAGTGGTACCCGAGATCGCTTCCAGGCACCACATTGAAGCCATGTTTCCGGTGATCAATGAAGCATTGGCGGAAGCCGGGGTCACACTGGATGATATTGAAGTGATCGCGGTTGCCTACGGTCCAGGCCTGGTGGGCAGCTTGCTTGTGGGGGTGGCTGCGGCTAAAGCGTTGGCATTTGCAACCGGTATCCCCTTGGTTGGCGTCAATCATATTGAAGGGCATATCTATGCAAACCTTTTGGGCGGTCAAGAGGTGAAGGCGCCCTTAGTCTGCCTGACGGTCTCGGGGGGGCATACGGACCTGCTCCTGATTCCCCGCTTTGGAGAGTATGAGATCCTAGGGCGCACAAGGGACGATGCGGCAGGGGAGGCCTTTGACAAGGTAGCCCGGGTCCTGGGACTGCCCTACCCAGGGGGGCCGCAGATTGAAAAGCTGGCCCAGGGGGGAAATCGCGAGGCAATCTTTTTTCCCAGAGGTTTGCTGGAAAAGGATAACTACGACTTTTCTTTCAGCGGGCTGAAAACAGCAGCCCTGAACTTCCTTAACCAAGCAAAGCAAAAAGGGGAAGAGGTACATCTTCCGGACTTTGCAGCCAGTTTTCAATGGGCCATCATTGATGTGTTGACGCAAAAACTGATGCTGGCCGCGGAGGAGCATCGAGTCCGGCAGGTGGTGCTCTCAGGCGGGGTAGCCGCCAACGGCACATTTAGAAACCATGTCAGGGAAGAAGCAGGCAAGAGGGGCATGGAGCTGCTTTACCCGCCTGTTCACTTGTGCACTGACAATGCGGCAATGATTGCCAGCGCAGGTTATTTCAGCTACCTGGCGGGACGGAGAAGCGACAACGCGCTGAACGCTGTAGCCAATCTGCGTTTAGGAGACTATTAGGGTGATACTATGCGAGCAGAAGTAATCTTAAGCCCAGGGGAGTTTGGGCTGCATGATTTGGCAGGCAAGACTGCCGTTGTAATTGACGTCTTTCGCTTTACCACTACTGTCCTGACCGCCCTTGAGGCTGGGATGGACAGGTTTTTTCCCGTTACCGATGTGGAGGAAGCCTGGGCTGTGAAGAAGAACCAGCCCGGCTGTTTTTTAGGCGGGGAGAGGTGGGCTCTGAAAATCCCGGGCTTCGATTTTGGCAACTCTCCTTTGGAACATTATGGCAAGAGCTACTCCGGCGGTGAACTGGTTTGCACCACAACCAACGGCACTCGTGCCATTCATGCTGCCCAGGGGTCCGCTGAGGTGGTTTTAGCCTGCCTGCGTTCAGCAGAGGCTGTGGCTGAATATGTACTTGCCAAAGGGCGCGATGTAATAATGCTTCCCGCCGGTCTGCACGGGTCCTTCTCCCTGGAAGATACCTGGTGTGCGGGTCTCATCCTCAGTCTGCTCAGGCCTAGTGAGCTTGGCGACGGTGCCAGGAGTGCACTGTTGGTCCATAAAGGGATACCCCGGGAGGACTTGAAGGAAAGCGTCCATGGACAGCGCCTGCAGAGTCTTGGGCTGCAGGCTGACTTAGACTTCTGCCTGGAGTTGAGCTGCAGTTCAGGAGTGGTGGTTTGGGATCAGGAGTCGGGTTGGGGAGCTTTAGCGAGGTAACGCTAGTTTTGAGAATATAAACCTGTATTTTGGCCGGAATCAACCAACTGTTCCATTTTTTGCACTGTGAAGAGACTTGCAAATGCTGGAGTGGTTGATTAATATATGGTATAGATTTAGCACTCACCAACATTGAGTGCTAACAAGAGAGTATTTGAAGGAGGTACACGTAGTTGAACATTAAACCTTTAGGAGATCGCGTAGTGTTGAAGGTTCTTGAAGCTGAAGAAAAGACCGCAAGCGGCATCGTGTTGCCAGACACCGCCAAGGAAAAGCCTCAGCAGGGTAAAGTTCTAGCTGTGGGTCCTGGCAAATACGGTGAAGACGGCAAATTGCTGCCCATGAGCGTTAAAGAGGGCGACACCGTTTTATTCGCGAAATATGCCGGAACTGAAGTAAAGCATAACGGTGAAGAGTTACTTATTCTCAGAGAATCTGACTTGCTGGCAATTATAGGATAATAAAACGAGGAAGGGGACTGAACATGGCTAAAGAATTGCTTTTTCGGGAAGATGCCCGGAAAAAGTTGGAAAAAGGTGTAAACACACTAGCTGACGCTGTGAAAATTACGCTCGGACCTAAGGGACGCAATGTTGTAATCGAGAAATCCTACGGTTCTCCCACCATCACCAATGACGGCGTGACCATTGCCCGGGAGATTGAACTGGAAGATCCATTTGAGAATCTTGGAGCCCAACTGGTTAAAGAAGTGGCAACCAAGACCAATGATATCGCCGGTGATGGGACAACCACGGGTACCGTTTTGGCCCAGGCTATTGTCAGAGAGGGTCTAAAGAACGTTGCTGCCGGTGCCAACCCCATTTTTGTCAAGCGGGGTATTGAAAAGGCAGTAGAGGTAGTGGTAGAGGAAATCAAAGCTACTGCCAGACCAGTTGAAACAAGGGATGCCATCTCCCAGGTAGCTTCTATTTCCGCCGGCGACCAGCAGATTGGCGACTTGATTGCCGACGCCATGGAGAAAGTCGGCAAGGACGGCGTAATCACCGTTGAAGAGTCCAACACCATCGGAACCACCCTCGACGTGGTTGAAGGCATGCAGTTTGACCGCGGCTATGTCTCCCACTACATGGTGACAGATACAGACCGCATGGAGGCAAGCCTGGACGATGCCTATATCCTGATCACAGATCGCAAGATCAGTGCCATTGCTGACATTCTGCCTGTTCTGGAAAAAACGATGCAGACCGGCAAGCCGCTCTTGATTATCGCAGAAGACGTAGAAGCAGAAGCTCTGGCTACTTTGGTGCTCAACAAACTCAGAGGCACCCTCCAAGTTGTGGCTGTCAAGGCCCCTGGCTTCGGTGACAGGCGCAAAGCTATGCTCGAAGATATTGCGGTAGTAACCGGCGGACAGGTAGTGAGCGAAGAGGTCGGCTTGAAACTTGAAAACACCACCCTTGAAATGCTTGGCCAAGCTCGCCAGGTTATTGTAACCAAGGAAGATACCACCATCGTAGACGGCCGTGGCAGTTCTGACGCCATCAAGGCCAGGATTCAGCAGATCCGGGCTGAGATTGAAGAGTCCACCTCTGACTATGACATAGAGAAACTTCAAGAGCGTTTGGCAAAGCTCTCTGGCGGAGTCGCTGTGATCCAGGTCGGCGCCCCAACAGAAACTGAGCTGAAAGAGAAGAAGCATCGCATTGAAGATGCCCTTTCCGCAACCCGCGCTGCTGTGGAGGAAGGTATTGTTGCTGGCGGCGGAACGATGTTAATCGACGCTCTCGGCGCTTTAGACAAACTTGAGCTCCAAGGCGACGAGGCAACCGGTGTAGCCATTATTCGCCGTGCCCTGGAAGAGCCAGTGAAGATGATTGCCAACAATGCCGGCGTTGAAGGCGCCATCGTTGTTGAGAAAGTCAAGAGCGAACCCAAGGGAGTAGGCTTCGATGTACTCACCGAAGAGTATGTTGACATGGTAGAACGGGGCATTATTGACCCAGCCATGGTAACCAGAAGCGCACTCCAGAATGCAGCTTCCATCGGTGCTATGATTCTGACCACCGAGGTCCTGATCGTAGACAAACCTGAGGAAGAGCCGGCAATGCCCGCAGGCGGCATGGGCGGCATGGGCGGAATGATGTAGCTCTCGCCTGAAGGTTCCCTGGGGACCTTCAGCACAAGTTAATAACGAACCATACCACCTTTAAGGTTGGCGGGGCTGTTGCAGGATGAACGCATAATGTTCATTTTGCAGCAGTCCCGTTTTAAGTTAACACTGCATTTACAAGGGGATTAGAGAGGACGTGGCGAAGGAGTATTTACGAAAACCGGAGGTGATATGGGTTTGCAGATTGAGGTTTTGCTCAGTGCCGATGAGATAGCGAAACGTGTCAAAGAGCTTGGTGCAGAGATCAGTAGGGATTACACTGATAAGGATCTCCTGGTCGTGGGAATACTAAAAGGGGCAGTGGTCTTTTTGAGCGATCTGATTCGTGAGATCACAGTTCCGCTGGAAGTTGACTTTATGGCTACATCAAGTTATGGACAAGCGACGAAAACCTCCGGTGTGGTGCAGTTGCTTAAGGACTTGGATACGCCCATCGAAGGCCGGGATGTCCTGATCGTAGAGGACATTATCGACTCAGGCCTTACGCTGTCGTATTTGTCACAACTGCTTCTTTCGCGTAAGCCGGCAAGTACTAAGACCGCAGTCCTACTGGACAAACCGGATCGAAGACAGACCGAGTTTGTCCCTGACTATGTGGGTTTTACGATTCCAGATCAGTTCGTGATCGGTTATGGTTTGGATTTTAACCATAAATTCAGAGAGCTGCCTTACATAGGCGTGGTACGCGATTAATGGGGGGCTTAGCTGTGAAACGAATTTTGGTGCTGGACGGCGACTCCGGCAAAGCCCTTGATATGGCTCGAAAAGTTCGTGAGTTGGGTGTTTACAGTGAAATCGCCGCCCTTTCTTCCCTGGACTTGGAGCTTAAGAGGAAACCGTGTGCAGTTGTACCGGCGGGTGTTTCAGAAGAGGTCCTGCAGGAACTGGAAAAAACCGGGATTCCAATTTTTACCTCCGGTGATTTGCAGGCTTTCTTAGATGAGGTCTGCGGCCCCGAAAGGGATTGGGACATGCAACGCTTTCTGGAACGCGCTGTAGCTGACATTCGTGCCCAGATCGGCACAGGCAGGGTCATTTGCGGACTGAGCGGGGGAGTTGACTCCTCAGTGGCCGCCGCGTTGGTCCATAGGGCCGTTGGCGACCAGCTCACTTGCGTGTATGTGGACCATGGATTCATGCGTGCAGGCGAAACTGAACAGCTGGTGGAGACCTTTCAAGGCCGATTTGGCATCCCCCTCGTCCATGTGGACGCCAGAGAACGCTTCCTGGAGAAACTCGCAGGAATAGAGGATCCAGAGGAAAAACGGAAAATTATCGGTACAGAGTTCATCCGGGTGTTTGAAGAGGAAGCGGCCAAAATTGGCGACGCTGATTTCCTGGTACAGGGGACACTTTACTCTGACGTCTATGAGAGCGGCATTTCTGAGGGCAAGATAGTCAAGTCCCATCATAATGTAGGGGGCTTGCCCGATGACTTCGCCCTGGAACTTGTGGAGCCTTTTGTCAATCTGTTTAAGGACGAAGTGCGTGCCTTGGGCGAGCTGATGGGCCTTCCCCATGAGATACTCTGGAGACATCCTTTCCCCGGTCCGGGGCTGGCCATTCGCATTATCGGCGAGGTGACGAGAGAAAAGCTCGATATTCTCAGACAAGCTGACGCCATTGCGATGGAAGAGATTCGCGAGGCGGGCTGGTATCACAAAATCTGGCAGGCACTGGTTGTGCTGAGCAATACGCGCACAGTGGGAGTCAGGCACGGCGAGAGGACCTATGAGTATGTTGCCGCCCTGCGCTTTGTGAACAGCGTGGATGCCATGAGTGCTGATTGGGTCAGGGTGCCCTATGATCTGCTCGACAGGATCAGCCGGCGCTTGCTGGCAGAAGTAGAGGGAATTAATCGGGTTGTCTATGATATAAGTTCCAAGCCGCCTGCTACGATTGAGTGGGAATAGATTGGGGGTATTGCGATGATCAAGTATGACAAAAATGGTCTTGTGCCAGCCATAATCCAAGATACCCAAGGTACTGTACTTATGATGGCTTATATGAACGAAGAGGCGCTGAATCGTACTTTGCAGACTGGTGAGACCTGGTTTTACAGCCGCAAGCGCAAAGAGATCTGGAAGAAAGGGGACAAGTCCGGCAACATTCAGAAAGTAAGGCGGATCACAGCCGACTGTGATCGGGACACACTTCTGATTACTGTTGATCAGCACGGCCACGGCGCCTGCGACGACGACACCGATAATTACAGCTGCTTCCATAATCTGATCATGTCTGACGGTCCTGATCAGAGGGACCTGCAGCCGAACCGGGAAGCCCTTTCCTGGCTCTATGCCTCCATCGAGGACAGACGGCGTTCTCCCAAGGTAGGCTCCTATACAAACTACCTGATGGAAAACGGCCTGGATAAGATTCTCAAAGCTCTGGGCGAAGAAGCTACGGAAGTAATCATTGCCGGCAAGAATGAAGGTGACGAGGAACTAATTTATGAAGTCAGCGATCTGCTGTATCACCTTCTAGTTCTGCTGGTGTATAGGAGAATCAGGCTGGAAAACATCTGGGAGGAGCTCCTCGGCCGCTCCAGCCTGTCGGGGAACTGACTGATCTAGTGAGAAGACACCTTTCTGCCAGAGGCGCTCTGGAACAGGAAGGTGTTTTATTATGGCCCCGGTTATGTTCTGTTGAAGTTTTTCGCGGCTACAGGCAGGCGTTAGGTCTGATGCCGCAGAAAGTGTAGGATGATCAAGGACGCAGAAAAAGAACCTTTTTTTAGAGGAGTGCAGCATGAATTACTTGGAGAACTTAAATCCTAATCAAAGACAAGCAGTGACGACAGTTTCTGGACCTCTTTTGGTCATAGCTGGAGCAGGCAGCGGCAAGACCAGGGTGTTGACGACACGGATTGCACACCTCATCAGTGAGCATCAAGTGCCTCCCTACAGAATTGCTGCCGTCACTTTCACCAATAAGGCGGCCCAAGAGATGCGGGAACGGGTTGAGGCTTTAGTTGGGTCGCGTGCATCGGAAGTGTTCATGGGGACATTCCATTCGCTTTGTGTACGAATTTTGCGTAAAGAGGTGGCTTGGAGCGGATACCAGCCTAACTTCCAGATTTTTGACCAGGCAGATCAGCTCACTGTGGTGAGGGAGTGCCTGAAGGAGCTCAACTTAGATCCTCAGCGGGTGCAGCCAAAGCAAATTCTGGCCAGCATCAGCCGGGCCAAGGACGAGCTCGTTGCCCCTGAACAGTACCCCGTTTCCGGAGGGGATTACTGGGAGCAGATTGTATCACGAGTATACAGTAAATACCAGGAGAAGCTGATCAAGAACAATGCCCTGGATTTTGACGACTTAATCATGGTCACAGTGCACATGTTCCAAAAGCATCCTGACGTTTTGCGCAAGTATCAGGAGCGCTTCAGATACATCTTGGTGGACGAGTACCAGGATACCAATATGGCTCAATACATGCTGATCAAGCTCTTAGCTGAGGAGCAGGGCAACGTCTGTGTGGTAGGCGATGAGGACCAAAGCATCTACGCCTTTCGAGGGGCTGACATCCGCAATATTTTGGAGTTTGAGAAAGACTTTCCCGGTGCCAAAGTAGTCAAGCTCGAAGAAAACTATCGTTCCACCCAGACTATACTGGGGGCAGCCAACTCGGTGATTCAGAACAATACAGCACGCAAAGAAAAGACTCTGTGGACCAAGCGTGACGCAGGTGAGCCGGTGGCCTTTTTCCAGGCCGAGAATGAGCGGGATGAGGCCCGGTTTGTGGCCGACAGCATCATCCGCATGCGGGGGGAGGCAGACCGCTCCTATCGCGACTTTACCATCCTGTATCGCACCCACGCCCTCTCCCGTGTATTTGAGGAAGAGTTTATGCGTCGCGGGGTGCCCTATCGCATCGTTGCAGGTCTGCGCTTCTATGAGCGTAAAGAGATTAAGGATCTCCTCGCATACCTGCGTCTCATCCACAATCCCGACAATGACTTGGCGTTCCTGCGCATTGTAAATGTACCTAAACGGGGCCTGGGTGATGCCACTGTCGGCAGACTGAGCGCCTATGCGGAGGAGTTCGGCATCAGCCTGTTTGCTGCCCTCTCCTATCTGGACGGGGTAGACGGGCTGACTGCGCGCTTCAAGAATGCCCTGACAGCGTTTAAGGCCCTCATTGACGGACTGCGCATGCAGCTTGGCGAGGTCACCTTGACTGAACTCACTCAGTCAGTCCTCGAACACAGCGGTTACTTGAGGGAACTGGAGTCGGAAGGTGACAGCGAAGCTTTAGCCCGCATCGAGAACCTGCAGGAGTTTTTATCGGTGACCGGCCAGTTCGAAGCTGAGGTGTCGCCGACGGACCTTGGCGCCCTGCTGGAACATGTGGCGCTGATCAACGAAGTGGATTCCTATGATACTGAGGCTGATGCCGTAAACTTAATGACACTGCATGCCTCGAAGGGCCTGGAGTTTCCCGTGGTGTTCCTGGTTGGACTGGAAGAGGGCATTTTCCCCCACTCCCGTTCCGCCCTGGAGCCTGAGCAGCTTGAAGAGGAGAGGCGCCTGGCCTACGTCGGTATGACAAGGGCCCAGGAACGCCTGTTTCTCACCTGCAGCCGCCAGCGGACTTTGTATGGTGCAACCAGGCTGAATCCTGTATCCACCTTTGTCAATGAGATCGATGACCAGTATTTGGAGAAGGTAGGAGTGACCGGTTTGCTGTCGGGCTTAGGAGGCATTGTTCCCCAGGCAAGACCGAAGGCGTCCCAGGCCAATGCGGAGTACAAAGCGGGAGACAAGGTTCGCCATAAGCTCTGGGGAGACGGTATGGTAGTTTCAGTTGCCGATTCCGGCGGGGATCTGCAGCTGAGCATTGCGTTTCCGGACAAAGGCATCAAAACTGTGATTGCGCACTTGGCGCCTATAACCAAGATCTAGCGGGGAGGGCTGGTTCATGGACCGCATTCAGAAAAGGATAGCAGAGCTGCGTTCAGCCATCAGGCTGCATAATTACCGCTACTATGTGTTAGATGAGCCTAGCATTACAGACGAGGAATACGACCGCCTTTTGCGGGAGCTGGAGGATCTGGAAGCTCAGTATCCGGAGCTGATTACCCCCGATTCACCTACGCAAAGGGTAGGTCATACCCCAAGCGAAAAGTTTGCCCAGGTCAGCCACAGCCAGCCCTTAATGGGGCTGAGCAATGCCTTTTCAGAGGATGAGCTTCGGGCCTTTGACGAAAGGGTGCGCAAACAGCTTGCTGCTCCAGTCAGCTATGTCTGCGAACTTAAGATTGATGGACTTTCTGTTTCATTGGACTATGAGGAGGGAGTGTTCGTTCGGGGAGCAACCCGGGGAGACGGTCTGGTGGGTGAAGACATCACCCTGAACCTGCGGACAATCCGTTCTCTGCCGTTGCGGCTCAATGAGCCAGTGTCCATTAACGTGCGGGGCGAGGTTTTCATTAACCGCAAGCATTTTGAGATCCTGAATGACGAGCGCAGGCGCTTGGGCGAGCCCGTCTTTGCGAATCCGCGCAATGCGGCAGCAGGATCTTTGCGGCAGCTGGATCCCAGGGTAACGGCAGGAAGGCCCCTGGACATCTTTCTCTTTGGTGTGGGAACTCATACTGCCCCTCAAATTGAGACTCAGGGGGAAGCCCTGGCGTACCTGAGCCGCCTTGGCCTGCGCACCAATCCCCATGCCAAAATCTGTCGGGACATCTCGGAAGTGCTGGACTTCATACGGCAGTGGCAGGAAAAGAGCCGGCGTGACAGTCTGCACTACGACATTGACGGCGTGGTTGTGAAGGTAAATGAACTGGCAGCCCAAAGGGCCCTAGGCACAACTGCCAGGAGCCCCAGGTGGGCGATGGCCTATAAGTTCCCGGCAGAACAGGTGATCACCAAAGTAGTAAACATTGACGTACAGGTTGGGCGCACTGGAGCTTTAACTCCCCTGGCCGAGCTTGAACCGGTTTTCGTGGCGGGATCTACTGTGAGCCGGGCCACCTTGCATAACGAAGACATTGTGCGGGAGAGGGATATCCGCATCGGAGACTATGTTGTGCTGCAGAAGGCGGGGGATGTCATTCCGGAAATTGTGCGCTCTCTGCCTGAGCGGCGTGACGGAAGCGAGGTTCCCTTCCAGATGCCGGCTGAGTGCCCAGCCTGCGGCAGTAAAGTGGTGCGGGAGCCCGGTGAGGCGGTCACCCGCTGTGTCAACGGACGCTGCCCCGCCCAGCGCATAGAAAAGCTGATCCACTTTGCCTCCAAGGGAGCCATGGATATTGAGGGACTGGGGCCTGCCAGCGTGATTCAGTTGGTGGAGGCTGGTTTAGTAACGAGCCCCGTGGACTTCTACAGACTGAAAAAAGAAGACCTTTTGCAGCTGGATCGTTTTGGCGAAAAGTCTGCAGACAACCTACTGGCAGCCATTGAACAAAGCAAGGAGCAGCCCTTTTCCCGCGTTCTTTTCGGCCTCGGCATCCGGCTGGTAGGGGCTGAAGCAGCCCGGGAGGTAGCAGCGGCTGCGAAAGACTTTGCAAGCCTTATGGCATTCAGTAAAGAAGAACTGCTGCAGATTCCCGGAGTTGGAGAGAAGATCGCCCAATCCATTCTCGATTATTTTGCGGATCCCGAGAACCGGGAGCTGGTGGCGGGACTTTTGGCTGAGGGCCTTCTGGCTTCTGAGGATTCTGATTCAGCCTCAGAGCAGGGCGAGGTCCTGGCTGGCCTGACATTTGTGGTCACCGGCCGCTTAGAAGGGTTTACCAGGTCTGCTATCGAAGATTTACTGCGCAGTTTAGGTGCCAATGTCACCTCTGGCGTAAGCAGGCAAACCAGCTACCTCGTGGCTGGGCCCGGAGCCGGGTCTAAGCTTGCTAAAGCCAATGAACTGGGCATACCGGTTCTTACGGAAGCAGAATTGTTGGAACTGTTGGAAGGGAGAGGTGTCAGTGTTGATTGATCGCCAAGAAGTGATGCGCATGGCCAGACTTGCCCGCCTGGAACTCAGCGACCGTGAAATCGATCAGTACCAGAAGGATTTGACGAGCTTTCTGTCATCAGGGCAAAAGCTGCAGCAGGTTGATGTTTCGGCAGTTGAGGGGACGAGCCATGCCGTTGCCATGACCCATGAGCTTCGCAAAGACGCGGTGGGTGAAAGCCTTCCCCAGGCAGAAATACTGTCTGCGGCGCCGGAGGCGATGGACGGTTTCTTCAAAGTCCCCCGCATTGTGGAGGAACAGGAATGAGAAGACTAGCCCATTTATTAGAAACCAGGCAGATTTCAAGCACAGAGGTTGTGGAACACTACTTGGCTGAGATTTCCAAGCAGGAACCTGTCCTTAACGCGTTTATTACCGTTGACGCAGAGGGGGCGCTGGCCCAGGCCAAGGCCTCTGATCGGCGACGCAGGGAGGGGCAGGCGCTGTCACCCTGGGACGGGATCCCTATTGCAGTCAAGGACAACATTTCCACCAAGGGTCTAAAAACCACCTGTGCCTCTCGTTTTTTGGCTAATTATGTTCCCTTGTTCGATGCTGAGGTTGTGAGCAGACTGAAAGACGTGGGTCTGTCCATTATTGGCAAAACGAATCTTGATGAGTTTGCCATGGGCTCCTCTACAGAGTATTCTGCCTATGGTGTAACCTGCAATCCCCATGACCATGAACGGGTCTCCGGCGGATCGAGCGGAGGATCGGCGGCGGCTGTGGCCGCGGGAGAAGTGCCCTGGTCTCTGGGTACTGACACTGGCGGTTCAATCAGGCAGCCTGCTTCATTTTGCGGTGTCGTGGGCCTGAAGCCCACCTACGGATGGGTGTCGCGCTACGGAGTTGTTGCGCTGGCTCCGTCCCTGGACCATGTCGGGCCCTTGGCCAGGACGGTGGAAGATGCGGCTCTCTTGTTCTCGCTGATCGCAGGACCTGATCCTAAGGACGCCACTTCGTCCGATGCCCGGGAATTTTCGATTCCCGACTGGGACGAATCCTTTGTCAAGGGCCTGAAAATTGGAGTTCCTGAAGAGTTTTTCGGCGAGGGCATCAGCCCTGAAGTCGAAGGAGCGGTGAGGGACTGCCTCAACGCCCTGGAAGGCTGGGGTGCTGAACTTGTGCCGATTTCCCTAGCGACAAATGAGTACGCCATTGATACATACCTGACATTGGTGACAGCGGAAGCAAGCTCAAGTCTTGCCCGCTACGACGGAGTGCGGTACGGAGTCCGCATCCCGGCGGAAGATTCCAACACGATGTTTGCCAGGAGCCGTTCGGCAGGCTTCGGCGCTGAAGTAAAACGCCGCATTATGCTGGGCACTTATGTACTGAGCGCAAGACAGTACGGGGCATATTATGAACAGGCGCAGAAAGTTCGCACGTTAATCAGGCAGGATGTGCTGGAAGCATTCAAGCAGGTTGATGTGATCATCACCCCGACCACCCCCAGTACTGCCTTTAGGATTGGGGCTAAACAAAGCCCCCTGGAAATGTATCTTTCCGATCTGTTTACCGCCATGGCCAACTTGTGCGGAATTCCAGCTCTGAACGTTCCTTGCGGCAGGGACTCCCGGGGCCTTCCCCTTGGCATGCAGATCATGGGTGGCCATTTTCAAGAGGAGCTGCTGTTTAGGGTAGCCCGACTGGTAGAGAATCATGTTGGTGTAGAGGGGGAAGTGTTCAGTGACAAGCTATGATACCGTGATCGGTCTGGAAATCCATGTGGCGCTGATGACAGAGAGTAAGTTTTTGTGCAGCTGCAAGACGACCTTCGGGGCTCCGCCAAACAGCCAATGTTGTCCTGTCTGCTTAGGACTGCCCGGCACCTTGCCCCTAATTAATGAAAAGGCAGTCGAATACGCCACCAAGGCAGGGTTGGCCCTCAACTGCCAGATTCACTTTTTTAGCCGGTTTGACCGGAAAAACTATTTTTATCCTGATTTGCCCAAGGCATTCCAGATCACACAGGATGCCTTTCCCCTGTGTACAGACGGTTTCCTCGAGTACTACATGGATGAACAGCTCGTGCGCACCGCGATCACCCGCATTCATCTCGAAGAGGAAGCAGGCAAACTGATTCACAGCGGCCCTACCATCGTCGATTCTGAGTATTCATTAGTAGATTATAACCGGGCCGGTATCCCCCTGATCGAAATTGTGACTGCCCCCGACATTCACACCCCAAGACAAGCAAGGCTGTTCTTGGAGCAGCTAAGGCTCCTTATGAACTACATCGGGGTTTCCGACACGAAAATGGAGGAGGGCTCCCTGAGATGTGATGCCAACATCTCTCTCAAGCCGGCGGGCAGCAGCGTGTTAGGAACCAAGGTTGAGATTAAGAACCTCAACTCCTTCCGGGCACTGGAGAAGGCGCTGGAATATGAGGAACGCCGGCAGAGCAAGCTGTTAGACAGGGGCGAGGCCATCAGGCAGGAGAGCCGGACCTGGGATGAGAGGGCAGGGAGGACGATCACCATGCGTTCCAAAGGTGATGCGCCCGATTACCGCATTTTCCCCGAGCCCGACCTGCCCCCCCTCAACCTAGATCCAGCATGGGTGAGTCTAATCAAGGTTTCAGTTCCTGAGCTTCCCCTGGAGCGGCTCAAGCGCCTGGAGGAGGAGTACGGCCTGTCCCGGTATGAAGCGACTTTCCTTGTCAATTACCGGGACTTTGGCGATCTTTTCTTCGAGCTGGCTGAGATTGGTTTGGAGCACAAGTCCATCGTGAACTTCCTGATGGGCGATTATGCCCGCCTGGCCAGGGAACACGGGCATATGGCCGCCAAGCGGCTTGCAGAACTTTTGCAGCTGCAGGCAGAAGGACGAATCAGCCAGAACCAGGCCAAGGCAGTGCTCGAAGAACTCTTTTCTTGCCGCCTGTCAGCAAGGGAGATCGTAGAGAAAAAGGGCCTGGAAGTGGTGGGGGATCCGGCAGCGCTGCAGCCGGTGGTGGCAGAAGTCCTTGATGGCAACAGAGAACTTGCAGCACGCTACAAGAATGGTGAGACTAAATTGCTAGGTTTTTTTGTCGGCCAGGTCATGCGTGCTACTCAAGGCAAAGCGGACCCCGAAACGGTTAGTCAACTTCTCCGGGACGAGCTGGCGGATTAAGCAAACAATAGCAGGAATTTCCTTTGAAATATGGAATTAGGGCGTAGAAGGGCAGGAATCATGAGATGGAAAATGTCATGTTTTTCTTTGCTAACCTACCCGTCTATTCCTTTGGTTTCATGCTGGGACTGGGGCTATTGATCGGGGGTTTGCTGGCACAGCGTGAAGGGAAGCGCAAGGGCCTAGGTTCTGATTTTGTCTACCGCTTCATTGTCCAGGCAGCAATAGTCTTTGTTATCGCGGGGCGGTTCGGCCATGTTTATCAGCTCTACGGCTGGCGAACGTTCATCTACCCCTGGACCCTGTTTTCAGGCGTGCAACTAGATGAGTACCGGGGACTTGTGGCCGTCGGCATCTACACTGTGTATTTCATGTTCAGCAACGTGGATAATCCTGCCTGCTTCTTGGATGCTGTGGTGCCTTCTGTTGCGCTGATGCAGTCTCTAGGCTATTTGGGCTCCAGCATTCTCGGGAGGGAGACGACCAGTATCTGGGGGGTCGACCTCGGTGAGTTTGTCCTGCATCCCCTGCCTCTGTATTCTGCCATCACTTACTATGTTATTTTCTCTTTTTTGTGGCGCATGAGGCGTAATCTGCGCTACGACGGGCAGCTGTTTCTTGGCTATTTGACCTTAAGTGCACTGGCCCAGCGAATCTTGATGTCATATCGTGAGGTTTTCGGCGAATCTACAAATCCTTGGCTGTATACCATTGCTTTTGTAATCTTTGGCTTAGCATGGCTGTTTTTGCACTTGCGTTCACCCCTTACCGACTCCAGGCGTCGGCTGGATTTGTCGGATTGGCGTTCATGGCTGGTCTATTTGGCCTCTGTTTTGGGAGTTGCCCTGCTGATGATTCGGTTTTTTTACTGGCGTTTTAGTTAACGGGGGGTGGCAGTATGCTGAAGGAATGGGTGCGCACCCGGCTGGAGGAGAACTCTTACCGGCTGACACCGCAGCGGGAAGCTGTTGTGGATGTGCTCATTGCCAACGCCGAGGATCATTTGTCAGCCGAAGAAGTTTATATGCACACCAGGAGACTGCATACGGAGATCGGTTTGGCTACCGTCTACCGCAATCTGGAGTTACTGGAAAGGCTGGAGATTATCCACCGTTTTGATTACGGAGACGGTCAAAGCCGCTATGAGATTAAGATGGGGGATGAAGACAAGCACTATCACCATCATCTGATCTGCCAGAAGTGCGGGAAGATTGGGGAGTTTCACAGCGATCTGCTCGAGAGTGTCGAAAAGCGCATTACGGAAGAGACTGGCTTTGAAGTAACAGATCACTGTCTCCGCTTTTTCGGACTGTGCAGCGAATGCAGAGCCAGCAGCGACCAGGAGTCGAATGGCGCTTGACAAAGGATCGCGCGGCGGTGTATGATGAGTTTAATTTAGATTGGCGTTGATGGGGAGTAGTACACGGTCTACGCTTACAGAGAGGAAAGCCTTGAGCTGCGAGCTTTCTAAGAAGATGGCCCTGGAAGTCGCCCCGGAGCTTCCTATGTGAAAAAGTGCCTTAAGCGTTGAGTAGCCTAGGACGGTGGTTCCGTTATAACCTTCGAGAGCTCCCTGCTGCGGCAGGGAGAATTAAGGTGGTACCGCGATGGCTTTTCGTCCTTATCAGACGAAGAGCCTTTATTATTTTGGCGAGGAGTGACGATCTTGAACAAGACCTATGATCCCAAGCAAGTTGAAGACAAGTGGTACAGCTACTGGGAGGAGAAAGGCTTCTTCCGCGCAGAGGTGGATAAGGAGAAGGAACCCTTTTGTGTAGTGATCCCGCCCCCGAACATCACGGGGCAGCTGCATATGGGTCATGCTTTAGACAATACCCTGCAGGACATTTTTGTGCGCTGGAAGCGCATGCAGGGCTACAACACGGTCTGGGTTCCCGGTACAGACCATGCAGGCATTGCCACCCAGGCCAGAGTAGAGGGGCATATCCGGGCTACAGAAGGCAGGACCCGGGAAGAAATCGGCCGTGAGGAGTTTCTCAAGCGCACCTGGGCCTGGAAGGACGAGTACGGCCGTCAAATTCTCAATCAGCTGAAAAAGCTGGGTGCTTCCCTGGACTGGGAAAGGGAGCGCTTTACCATGGACGAAGGCTGCAGCCGGGCTGTCCGTGAAGTTTTTGTGCGCCTGTTTGACAAAGGCCTGATTTACCAAGGGAATTACAGCGTAAACTGGTGTCCGAGCTGTTCTACGACCCTGTCTGACATTGAAGTGGAACATGAGGATGAACAGGGCAAGCTGTACCATGTGAGATATCCTTACAGCGACGGCAGCGGCTTTATCCAGGTTGCCACCACACGGCCGGAGACCATCCTGGGTGACACAGCGGTGGCGGTGAACCCAGAAGATGAGCGCTATGCGCACCTCTTGGGCCAGACAGTTATTGTGCCCTTGGTTGACCGCGCAGTTCCGATTATCGCCGATGATTACGTGGATCAGGAGTTTGGCACAGGGATGGTAAAGATCACGCCCTCCCACGACCCTAACGACTTCGAAATCGGTTTGCGGCACAATCTGCCACAGGTTCAGGTCATCGGCCTCGACGGAATGATGACTGAGGAAGCTGGAAAATACGCGGGTCTGGATCGCTATGAAGCACGCAGGCAAGTGGTGCAGGATCTTGATGAGCTTGGCCTTTTGGTGAAGGTTGAGGACCATGATCATGCGGTTGGCCATTGCTACCGCTGCAGCACGGTTGTGGAGCCGGTTGTATCGAAGCAATGGTTCGTGAAAATGGGGCCTTTGGCCAAACCTGCAATTGCCGCGGTGGAAAACGGCGAGATCCGCTTTATCCCTGAACGTTTCACCAAGCACTATCTCCGCTGGATGGAAAATTTACGCGACTGGTGCATCTCCCGGCAGCTGTGGTGGGGACACCGAATCCCTGTGTGGTACTGCAGCGATTGCGGAGAAGTGTTTGCCAGCGTTGATGAACCGACCCAATGCAGAAAGTGCAGCTCCGGCAATCTTGAACAGGATCCAGATGTCCTCGATACCTGGTTTTCCTCAGCCCTCTGGCCCTTTTCCACCTTGGGCTGGCCGGATCAGACCGAAGAGCTGGAGCACTTCTATCCAACATCGGCCCTGATCACAGGCTTTGACATCATCTTTTTCTGGGTGGCCCGCATGATAGTGATGGGCTATGAGTTCATGGGTAACAAACCTTTCCACGATGTGCTGATCCACGGTCTGGTGCGCGACGCACTGGGCAGAAAGATGAGCAAATCCCTGGATAATGGAGTAGATCCCCTCGATGCCATAGAAGAGTACGGCGCTGATGCGCTGCGCTTTAATCTTGTCATCGGAGTGGCTCCAGGCAATGACCTGCGCTACATTCCGGAGAAGGTAGAAGCATACCGCAATTTTGCCAATAAGATCTGGAATGCATCCAGGTTTGCCCTGATGAATCTGGAGGACTTCAACAGCAGGAAGCAAAACATGGGCTCCTTGGCGCTGACCACAGCGGATCATTGGATTTTGAGCCGTTACGAGTTTACCGCCAAGGAAGTAACGCGCTTTTTGGAGCGCTATGATGCAGGTGAAGGCGCACGGGTACTATATGACTTCATCTGGACCGAACTTTGCGACTGGTATATTGAGTTGATCAAGCCCAGGCTCTACGGAAGGCACGGAGAAGAGTCCCGCTATGTGGCTCAGTATACGCTCTGGTATGTACTGAAGGGCACGCTGGAGCTGCTCCACCCCTTTATGCCCTTTATTACGGAGGAAATCTGGCAGAACCTGCCCCATGATGGAGAGACTATTATGCTGGCGCCTTGGCCTGCGCCGGAGGGACTGTCTTCGCCGGCTGCTGAGAAAGCTATGAACACGCTCATGTCCATTATTACCGAGATCCGTGCGATGCGCAGCGAGAAAAGCGTGCCTCCGGGCAGGAAGATTACTGCCATACTCCAGGCTGCCCCAGAGGCAAGGGAGATTCTCGAACAGGGCAGGCAAGACATCATGAACCTGGCAGGCCTGGAAACGCTCACTATCGAGGAGATTGGCAAGAGACCGGCCCAAACCCTGAGTTCAGTTGTGGACGGAGTCAATATTTTCCTGCCTTTGGCCGGCATGGTAGATCTGGAGGAGGAAATCGCCAGAATAGAGAAGGATCTCGCCGAAGCCAGGCGGGAGCTGGAACGGGCACAAAGCAAATTGGCAAACGAAGGGTTTATTACGAAAGCGCCGCCTCAGGTAGTAGACAAGGAACGCGAAAAAGTAAAGTCCTATCAAGCTACTGTAGATCGGCTGCAGAATTTACTCCAAGAGATGCAGGGATAGCGATGAAGATAATTGGTCAAAGAGTGCGTTTCGGAAGTCATTTGGGGCTGGAACGGATACAGCTGGTTTGCGACGCCCTGGGCAATCCGGAAAGAAATTTGAAGTTCATTCATATTGCCGGGACCAGCGGCAAAGGATCTGTCTCAGCTTTTCTGGGAGAAGTATTGAAATGCAGCGGAATGAAGGTGGGGTCCTTTACTTCGCCCCACCTCGAACGGTACAGCGAACGCTTTCGCATCAACGGTGAACCCATCGATGAAGAGACTCTCAATGAGATCGTCCCCAGAGCAGAGGAGGCCTGCAGGCAAGTTGAGGCTGACCGGCCGGATCTGGGGGCGGTGACTGAGTTTGAACTAGCTACCGCTGCCGGCTTTCTGTATTTCCGCCAGAGCCAGGCAGATGTGGTAGTTCTAGAGACTGGGCTGGGAGGACGGCTCGATGCCACAAATGTGGTCGAGCCGCTCTTGACGGTAATTACCACCATCGGCCTTGATCATGAGGACCGTCTGGGATCCACCCTGGAAGAGATTGCTGCCGAGAAAGGCGGCATCATCAAGGCCGGGGTGCCCGTAGTCAGCGGAGTTCAGTCGCCGGATGCAGAAAAGGTGCTGAAACGAATCGCGCTGGAAAAACAGGCTGACTGGCGAAGCACTAAGGAGGTGCCCTGGGTGGGGCATGGCTGGAGCCTGGCAGGGGGCAGCCTCACTTTCCCCGGGCTCGGCCTGGTGAACATCGGCCTGTTAGGCGGTCACCAGCTTCAGAATGCAGCTACCGCCCTTGTGGCCATCATGGAGCTTCGCAAGCTTGGGTTAGAAATCCCGCCGGAAGCGATTCGCCGCGGCTTTCAGGAAGTCAGCTGGCCCGGCCGCATGGAGGTGGCTTCGCACAATCCGTTCATTCTGTTTGACGGCGCCCACAACCAGGAGGGCATTGAAGCACTTGCCCAGAGCCTTCAGCAGCTCCAAGGAGAGCTGGGCGGGGAAAAGTTTACATTCCTGTTTGGGATGCTGCACAACAAGAGCCTGAGCCTCCTCGATCCTCTGCTGCCTTTGGCCAGGCGATTCGTGTTTGCTAGGGCAGACAGCGGGCGCCTGCCTGCCATGGAGCCAAGGGTCATGGCAGACTATGCTGAACAGGCCGGGGTGGCTGCCGCAGCCTGTGAAGAGCTGCCTGAAGCGGTGGCTGAAGCTGTGAAAACACCTCCCTTATGCATTTGCGGATCCTTGTACTTGGTTGGCTCAGTAAAGAGGGTTTTGCGTTAAAATCTGTAATTATATGGTCAAGGGGGGGTATGGATGAGCGCGAAGAAAAGAAAAAAGAAGAAGAGCTCAGGACAGGGAGCCAACTTTGTTATTACCCTGGTTACACTTAGTGTCATCTTTGTCTTTTTTGGTTACTTAATTGGCACGTATGCGGTGAGCGTCTTGCGGGAACAGCATCAGGCCTCAATGCAGCTGGCAAGGCAAGAGACCAGTGTGCCGGTTGTCAGAAGCGAAACAAGCTCGGCACCAGCAACTTCGACTCCTCCGACATCTCCGCCTGCCCAGCCCGTCGAACCTGAAGCTGCTTCACCGCCGCCGGCCCCTGCGGGGGACTTGTACCGTGTGCAGGTTGGCGTTTTTTCGGAGCGCGCAAACGCTGAACGGATGCTGTCCATGCTCAGGGAAGCGGGTTACGAAGGTATTATCATCTCCGGGCCGCCCCACAGAGTACAGACTGGGGCATTCAGTTCACAGGAGAATGCTGCCAAGCTGAGGGATGAGCTGATCCAAAAAGGGTTTGAAGCCATCGTTGTCAGGTGATGGCAGCCGCGGGCCGGTTCGTTGTTGACAGTCTCTGGGCAGTTTGCTATTCTTAGGAAGGACACTTTGTGAAAAAGGGGGCGAAGATGAATGGCGTTCAAAATTAGTTCAGAGTGTATCAGCTGCGGTATTTGCGCACCGGAATGCGCCGTAGAGGCAATTTCTGAAGGAACTGATCATTATGTTATTGATGCTGATGCCTGCATTGATTGCGGCGCTTGTGCCGATGCATGTCCGCAAGGCGCGATAAGTGAGGCGTAACTAGGAATAACACCCTCCCCCCGTTCATAGTAATGAATTGGGTGGGAGGGAGTTTTTTTGAGGACAAAAAGAAGAAGACGCAAACGATCCAGGGGCAGCTCTTGCCTTCCCCTGATGCTGCTGTTATTCATAATGGTTGGGTTACCGGCAATTTTAGTACGCAGTTGCACGGTTCCTTTTTTTTCTCCAAAGGAAGTCCCCCTGGTAGGACTCTGGGATGCTGACCAAAACAGGCTGCTGTCCATGACATTGGAGGAATATGTGCAAGGAGTTGTGGCTGCCGAGATGCCGGCAAGCTTTCATATCGAGGCTTTGAAAGCCCAGGCAGTGGCCGCACGGACCTACGCCTTAAGGCGAATTTTGCAGGACGAACGAATTCCCGAACATCCTGAGGCCCATTTGTCTTCTGACTTCCAATCCGGCCAGGCATGGATTTCCTGGAATACATTCCTCGAGCGCAACGGAGGCTCTCGAGGTCTGATCCTCCAGAGAAAGATTAAAAAGGCAGTAAAGGAAACCGAGGGTATAGTCGCTTTTTATGACAACGAGCCAATTTTGGCGGTGTACCATTCCACAAGCGGCGGACGTACCGAAAACTCCGAACATTATTGGAGCCAGGCTCTGCCCTACTTGCGGTCGGTTGAGGACCCCTTCAGCGTAAACTCGCCCCATTACTACTCCACTGCCACCATTCAGCTGAGCAATCTAGCTCAACTGCTGGAAGTGTCNAATGTGAAGAACTTCAAGGTAGTGGAGCGCTATCCCTCAGGGAGGGTAAAGACGGTGGAAGTCGACGAGAAATGGTTTAGCGGGCGGGAAATCAGGCAGCGCCTGTCTCTGCGCTCCACCTGGTTTACTGCAGAGATTATCGGCAATGAGATGGTCTTTTCTGTTTGGGGCTATGGGCACGGAGTGGGAATGAGCCAGTACGGGGCTCAGGAAATGGCGCTGAAAGGGTATGATTATGCGGAAATCCTCCAATACTACTACCGGGGAATAGATTTGAAAGAGGCTTACTGACCCGGATTGGAGGGGAAAGGTGAACCACGATCTAAAGCGCCGCAAGTTCGACCTTGAAAACCAGCTGCCGCGGCCGTGGGATTTTGCCCATGCACATTACAGGCATCTTGATGGCTGGGAGATTAACAAAAACAGGATCTGGCGAGATAAATATCTGTTGGAAGTGGGGAAAGAGCTTGGCAGTACCACGCTGCCCCACTGGGAACGATAAGGCAGAGAGTCCATGGGGACTCTCTTTTTTGAGAAGGGAATTGGCAGGCTAGGGTGAATATCTTACATAGCGACAGTAAGGTGGAATCAATTTCTATGAATCTAATTCTGGCATCTCAGTCACCTCGGCGCAAGGCGCTGCTCGAACAGTTCGGCCTCGCCTTTTCAGTGCAGGTACTGCCCCACACGGAAAGAGATCAGGGTGACCCCGACAGTGTTGCCTGTTCCAATGCTTACGGCAAGGCTGTGCCGGTCAGTTTGGCAAACCGGGACTGCCTGGTGCTTGGCGCCGATACCATTGTGACCCTTGACGGTCACATTTTAGGTAAACCGGAAAGTGCTGATGAAGCCTGTGACATGCTGCGCTTTTTGAGCGGCCGCGAACATAAGGTAACCACCTGGGTTGTGCTCTGTGTGAACGGACAGGTAGAGCGCAGTTTCAGCGAAACAACTAAAGTGAAGTTTCGTGAGCTGGATGATGATGAGATCCAAGCCTACATAGCCACCGGCGAACCCTACGATAAGGCCGGCGGATACGGCATTCAGGGGTATGGCGGACTACTTGTGGAAAGCATAAAAGGTTGTTATTATAATGTAGTAGGGTTGCCCATGCCGAGTCTGGCCCAGCATTTGAGATCCTTCGGCATAGAGGTGTTTCCCTCAAGATAGGCTTCCTTTGCCCGCCCAGGGATGGGAAAGGAGCAGAATTTGACAACAGCAATTAGAATGAAAGACGTACCTAAAGAAGAACGTCCTAGAGAACGATTGATCCGTCACGGAGCTGAGCGCCTGGCCAACAGGGAGCTTCTGGCTATTCTGCTGCGAACCGGAAATCGAAATGAATCTGCCCTCATGTTGGCTGATAGGCTGTTATCCCGGTTTGGCTCACTGCCGGAACTGGCCCAGACAAGCTATGAAGAGCTGCTTTCCGTCAAAGGCATCGGACCTGCCAAAGCCGCGGATATTCTTGCCGCCTTTGAACTGGCCAAGCGTCTGGGCGAGTCCCGCATGGAATTCGAAGGCATCATCAGCAATCCTCAAGATGCCGCCCAGCTGGTCCTGGGCGAGCTGAGCCATGCAGACAAGGAACACTTCATGATTATCATGCTGAACACCAAGCACCGTGTAATTGCCAAAAAGGTTGTCTCAATCGGGCATTTGCACGCCTCACTGGTACACCCCCGGGAGATGTTTAAAGAAGCAATAAAAAGGAGCAGTGCCGCGGTTATTCTAGTGCACAACCATCCCAGCGGCGATCTGACTCCCAGCAGGGATGACATTACAACAACCGAGCGGCTGCGTGATGTAGGAGAAATGCTAGGCATTGAAGTGCTGGATCACATTATTGTCGGGAATAACAATTATCTGAGCTTTCGCGAACAAGGACTGCTATAGAAAAAGGAAGGGGAAACTTTATGTTCAGGCGTTTTGGTAAAAATATAGGGATTGATCTTGGCACTGCCAATACACTCGTCTTGGTAGAAGGACGCGGGATCGTCATTAACGAACCCTCAGTGGTGGCTATTGACAGAGATACGAATGAGATTTTTGCAGTAGGTAACAAGGCCAAGGAGATGGTGGGCCGAACCCCTGGAAACATTGTAGCAATTCGTCCCCTCAAGGACGGGGTTATTGCTGATTTTGAAGTCACCGAACGCCTGCTCCGGGATTTCCTAAACAAAGCGACCCGCCGCTCCCGGCTGAGAAGGCCCCGTGTGATTATTTCCGTGCCTTCTGGAGTCACTGAAGTGGAGAAGCGCGCGGTCATTGACGCTGCCCTCTCTGCGGGGGCTAAGGATGCCCGGGTTATTGAAGAGCCGATGGCAGCAGCAATCGGGGCCGGGCTGCCTGTCCAGGAACCAACCGGCACTATGATTGTGGACATCGGGGGAGGGACCACTGAAGTCGCGGTAATTTCCCTTGGAGGCATTGTGTCGCAGCGCTCCATTCGTGTAGCCGGAGATGAAATGGATGATTCCATCATTCACTATATCCGCAGAGCCTACAATCTCCTCATTGGTGAAAGGACAGCTGAGACAATCAAGTCGGAAATCGGCTATGCCCATATCGACGGCAAGGAAGAGCTGAACATGGAGATCAGGGGCAGAGATCTGGTCAGCGGCCTGCCCAAGACGGTAACCGTCTCTTCCACCGAGATTCATCAGGCATTGGTTGAACCGATTCAGGCGATAGTTGATGCCGTCAAAGTGACCCTGGAGCACACCCCGCCGGAGTTGGCCGCGGATATTATGGACCGGGGAATCATGATGGCCGGCGGGGGATCATTGCTGAACGGCCTGGATGAACTTCTGATGAGGGAAACCGGAATGCCGGTGCACATAGCTGAGCGCCCGCTGACGGCTGTTGTAGAAGGAACCGGGGAGGCCCTCCGCCATTTTGACCTGCTGCAGCGAATTATGCTGGGACCAAGACGCTACTAGATACAGTCGAGCCAAGGATGGGGTGGTGAAGAATAGTGCTGGATCGCCTGCTGCGCTGGAAAATTCCATTGATCATTGTCTTAGTTCTCATATTGGTAGGTACCATCCATAACACATCCGTACCACGTCCCGACATTAGCAGGCTGGAAGGCTTGTGGCGCGATGTTCTGTCGCCCTTTCAATGGCTCTTTAGCAGGATTGCCGGATTTTTCCAGAACCAGTTTGCCGAGATCAACCGCTGGCGTGGATTGAAGGCCCGCAATGATGAGCTGGAAGCCCGGGTAGCACAGCTTGAGGAAGAAGTGCTCAGGCTGCGCAACTATCGCCGGGAGAATGAGTGGCTCCGAGAAGCCCTGGACTTTCGCGAGGAAGGAAATCATGACCTCCTCGTAGCAGAAGTGATAGGTCGTTCGCCAAGCAATTGGGAGAGCACCATCATTGTCAACAAGGGACAGGCACACGGCGTTACCAGCGGGATGGCAGTAGTGACCCAGGCCGGTGTTGTGGGCACAATAATAAACAGCTCGCGGCATACCAGTACAGTGCTGCTTATAGTAGACGCCCAGAGTGCCACCGGCGGCCTTGTCCAGTCCACAGGAGATTTGGTGNTGGTTGAGGGCGGGCAGATGGNNCAAAGGACTCTGCTGGCCAAACCCTTGAGCAGAGACACCGTNGTGGAGGTGGGGGATGTCATCGTCACCTCCGGTCTGAGCAGGATCTATCCGAAAAACCTGCCCATTGGCGAAGTGGTTGCGGTGGAGCCGCGCCAGTATGATCTTTCTTTTGCCGCCATTGTCGAGCCCTTTGTTGACTTCACCCGGCTGGAGTATGTCCTGATTGTCATGCCCCAGGAGGAGAGTTGACATGAAGTATGCGGGCTACGGATTAATCATCATCCTGGCATTGGCACTGCAGACAACCCTGCCCAAACTGGCCTTTGTTGGAGCGCAGCCGGAATTTGTGCTTCTGTTGACCCTGATCTTCGCCATGTTTGAAGAACTGAGAGGAGCCAAGGGCTTTGCCTTCGCCGGAGGCTTGCTCCAGGACTTGCTGGTGGGCAGGTTTATCGGTTTATATGCCGGAACATATCTGCTGATGGCTGTCCTGATGTCCTTTGTGACGCAGCGGCTGTATAAAGAAAACTTTTTAGTTCGTTTCTTTGCGATCTTTCTGGGAACAGTCCTTGGACAAGTCCTGTACTTGTTTGGCGCTGCTTCTTTTGGCTTTTCTGGAGCCTGGTCCTGGCCCACTTGGTCGGCGGTACTCGGCACAGGTCTGGTTAACGGATTGGTGGGGATGTTCCTGTACCGTCCTCTGGCTGCCGTTAACAGGCGCCTGATTTACTTACATGAGTTGTTGAAAAGAACGGGGTGACGTAATGGAGGAGAAGGGTACGGAAAAACGTCTTTTCGTTCTTTTTGCTATTGTGTTGCTGTGTACAGTGGTATTAGTCGGCAGGCTGTGGTATTTGCAGCTGGCCAGGGGCGATCACTATGCCCGGCTGGCTGACGGCAACCGCATGCGCCAGTTGCGTCTGATTCCCCCCCGGGGTGAAATCCATGATCGCAAGGGGGAGGTATTGGTGCGCAGCAAGCCTGCCTTTACGGTATCTGTTGTCCCTGGAGGCCTGGGGCAGAGTAACGAAACCAGTCTCGAACTGCTTTGTGAGCTGCTGGACCTGACCAGGGAAGAGCTGGAAGAGGCCCTGGAAAAGGGCAGGGGGTTTCCCTATGAGCCGGTCCGCATTAAACAGGATGTGGATCCCGAAACGGTGATTGCCATCGAAGAAAACCGCATTAACCTGCAAGGGATCTTTATTGAAGAGGAGCCGGTGCGGGAGTATCTCTACGGGGAGCTCGCCTCCCACGTTGTGGGCTACATGGGGATTATTAACGCCTCCGAACTGCAGCGTTACGGCCCTACATACCGCGGCAGCGACTTGGTAGGAAAGAGCGGCATTGAACACACCTATGAAGAACTGCTGCGGGGCGAAATCGGTGCGTTGACTGTAGAGGTGAACGCCCTCAACAGACCCATTCGAACCGTTAATGTGGTAGAACCTGTTCCGGGACACAATATCGTTCTGACCATTGATTCTGAACTGCAGGCGGTGGCAGAGGCTGCTTTTTATGAACATATTCTCACGCTGGAGGACAGTCCGGGGACCCAGACAGGAGCTATTTTAGCGCTGAATCCTCAGACCGGTGAGATTCTGGTTATGGCCAGCATGCCGGGCTTTAACCCTGAAAACCTAATCGACCAGTCACTGCGCAACTCATATTACACCGAACTGAGCAGGGATCAAAAGCGGCCGTTTTTCAACCGTGTCACCCAGGCACTCTTCGGTCCCGGGTCCACGTTCAAGCCCATTACTGCCCTGGCCATCTTAGAGGAAGGGGTTATGGCGGCCAATGAACGGTTCAATGCCACCGGCACCAGCCAATACGGGGTGAAAGACTGGGTTATCAACAGCGGACTGGCCCCCTTTGGCATGATCGACATGCATGGCGCCCTGGGTATGTCCAGTAATCACTACTTTGCAGATAACGGAGCGAAGGTCGGTATTGACCGTCTCTCTGAGTGGATGAGAGCCCTTGGCTTTGGAGCGCCTACCGGCCTCAACCTCTATCCAGGTGAAGCCAGCGGTTTGGTGCCCAGCCGAGAGTGGAAGAAGCAGAACTTTGCCGATCGTGCGGTTTCAGAGCAGAACTGGTACCCCTCTGACACTGAGCAGATTTCCATCGGACAGGGATTTCACCAGATGACGCTGATCCAGTTGGCTCAGGCCTATGCCGCCATTGCCAACCAAGGCATTATCTATACCCCGCAGATTGTTAAAGAGATTGTGGCCCCCGACGGCACGGTGGTTTTTCGGGTTCAGCCGGAAGTTGCTTATAAGGTCGAGGCATCCCAGACCACTTGGGACGCCTTGCGGGAAGTAATGGCAGCCCCGATTGTGCATCCTAGGGGCACCGCCAGGAGAGTGATGGAAGGCTTTCCATACTCCATGGCAGGGAAAACAGGGACCTGGGAAGTGCCGGGCAAGATATCCAACGGCCTTTATGTAGGCTATGCCCCTCTGGAGGATCCCGAAATATTGGTTGCAGTGGTAGTGGAGCAAGGGGGCGGAGGTTCTTCTGCTGCCGCTCCGATTGCCAGAAAGATTCTTGACGCCTACTTTGGACTCACAGCTCCTTCAGAATAAAGATGATGCAGGAGTCTCAAAGGTTTTGCAGAAGTAAAAGATGGTTAGGTAAGGAGTTGGCGGTGCATGAACACAGAATTGTGCAGGATTAAAGGTACCCGCGAGGGACTTGTGATAACCATCAGTGAGGCAGATCAGTTCTCAGAAGTACTGAGTTCTTTAGATAGACAGCTGCAGGCATCCCAGAGTTTTTTCAGGGGAAGTTCAGCCAAAATCTATCTGGAGAAGGGGACAGTTACAGACAGTCAGATGGATGACATAGAGAGGCTGATTGGAGAGTACGGGATGCGGCTTAACCGCGAACCCCTGACCCGTCCCATGCCGCGGCCTCAGGCAGAACCTGCCGAGCAGGAAAGTCCAGAGGTTAGGGAAGACAATACCCTCTTGGTTCGGCGTACAATCCGTTCGGGGCAGCGCCTGCATTACGATGGCAACGTGGTTGTCATGGGCGATGTGAACGCCGGCGCCGAGGTGATATGCACAGGAGATATCCTGGTACTTGGTGCATTAAGGGGTGTAGCTCATGCTGGAGCTGAGGGGAAAATTGATGCTACAGTATTTGCCTTCCGCCTCGAACCAACCCAACTGCGCATAGCCCACGTCATTTCCAGGGCACCCGATGAAAAACTTCCCCAACCTTCAGGTCCGGAAATCGCCAGGGTTGTGGAAAACAGTATACAGCTTTCAGTTTACAACCACTAACGGTTGAGGGAGGAGCTAGTTTTGGGAAAAGTCATTGTTATCACAAGCGGTAAAGGCGGAGTTGGCAAAACCACTACTACAGCCAATCTAGGGGCTGGTTTGGCCGCTTCGGGACAAAAGGTTTGTTTGGTAGACACCGATATTGGGCTAAGGAATCTCGATGTTGTCCTGGGTTTGGAAAACCGCATCGTCTATGATCTGCTGGATGTAGTGGAGGGAAAATGCAGACTGCGTCAAGCGTTGATCAAGGACAAGAACTTTGGCGAGAATCTCGTACTGCTTCCCGCTGCCCAAACCCGTGAGAAGGATGCGGTCAATCCCGAGCAGATGAGCGAGCTTATGGAGCGGCTGAGGAGGGACTACGATTTTGTACTCCTGGACAGTCCAGCCGGCATTGAGCACGGGTTCAAAAACGCCATCGCCGGCGCCGATCAAGCTATCGTTGTGACCACTCCTGAGATATCGGCTGTACGTGATGCAGACCGCATTATCGGTCTGTTGGAAGCTGCTGAGCTCTACGATCCGCAGCTGATCATCAACCGCGTCCGGCCCGACATGGTACGCAAAGGCGATATGATGGACATCAACGACATTGACGACATTCTCGCGATTTCCATCCTGGGTGTCGTTCCCGATGATCAGGACATCATTGTCTCCACCAACCGGGGTGAAACAGTGGTTACAGACAAGAAGTCCCGTCCCGGCCAAGCCTTTCGCAATATCGTGCGTCGCCTGCTAGGGGAAGAAGTTCCGTTTATGGATCTGCAGCAGCGGAAGGTGATGCACTGGTTCAAGAGAATCCTCAGCGGCGAGGCCCAGTAAAGGAGGGATAGGCATGTTCGAGTTTATTACGAGACTGTTTGGCGGCTCAGAAGGAAGCAAGAACAAGGCTAAAGAGCGACTTCGTCTGGTTTTAGTTCATGATCGTGCCAGCCTCTCTCCCGGGCTCGTAGAGGCGCTGGAGGAAGAATTAATTGAAGTGATTTCCAAATACCTGGAGATCGATGAAGACGGTCTTGAGGTCAGTTTTGATGAAGGCGACGATTCTGTCGCATTGATTGCCAATATCCCTGTGAAAAGCGTAAAACGCAATCTCTAGACTGCCAGGCGCAAGTAATCATGATTGGACTCCTTCGGTAATATACTGTAAATAGGCGAAGGAGGTGCGTCATGGTGGGAAAGACTCTGCTTCGAAATTCTCTCTTTGCTTTGACTGTTTTTTTGGTGATTGCAGTCTTAGTGCAGACGAATCTAGAATTTGCCCAACCAGTGACTGAATACGTTTCATTTGTCGTTTCTACCAATTTTTCTGTGCGGCCGATTCTGAACATGGCGGGATTCACTGAGAGGTGGGACGCCCTCGATTTTGGCTCTCTCCTCGAAGGATGGTCTGAAGCAACCTTTGGTTGGTAGCAATGAGGTTAGGCAGCTGTTTTGGGATTCCCATAAAAGTGAATCCCTTTTTCATTCTGCTGCTGGCGGCGGCCTTTGCCTATGGCAGGCTGTGGCAGGCTCTGATGCTTTTTGCCATTGTCATGTGGCA
>JGI24707J26582_10000405_pt1 | contig 33081 bp, 34 predicted proteins | sample BioPla1DNA1_FD_26582 | JGI IMG/M metagenome (IMG submission 26582)
ATAGAACCTGTTGTATCTTTTTCTTTAGAAATCATTTTACAAAATGAATTATTAAATTTAAATAAATTTATTGGCTTCATATTAATTATATGTTCAGTAACATTAACAATTACTAAAAATTCTAATAAAAAAATATGGAAATATTGAACATTTTTTAAATAATAAAATTATATTTTAATAATAATTCATCAACTTTTTTACTATTTCATTATATTCTGCAATATAACTTTCAGGATCTGAAGTTATTTTTTTTGCTAAATTAATATAAATCAAATCAGCCACAACCAATTGTCCATACCTTCTAAATACCGAAGATAAACTTGAATCATCTATTGCTATATTTGGTACATATAAAGAATAATCAGCTAAATTTTCTAATCTATTTTGCGAATATTTTGTAATAGAAATCACTGTTACATCTCTTTCCTTAGCTTGAAGAACAGCATTAATCACTTTTTTCGATTTACCATCAAATGAAAATGCAATAATAACATCTCTTTTAGTTGCAATAACAATGTTTTGCAAACCATAATTGGAATCCTCTAAAAATATACATCTTTTTCTTAATCTCATTAGTTTGTGCTGCATATCACGAGCCGCTAACAACGATGAACCAAGCGCAATAAAATATATCGTGTCAGCATTTTTAATTGCATCTGTTATTTTATAATATTCTTCATTTTCGTTTATTAACATAACACCTTTAACTATATCTGTAATAGTTAAAACAAATTTATTTTTAATACTATCAAAACTATCAGACCAATTAATTTTATCTTCTACTGATCCCGAATTATTTTTTTTATCTTTAACACCAATTGCCAAACACCTAATAAGTTCAGTTTTAAAGTCAGAAAAACCAGAAAAACCAAGCCTACGTACAAATCTCAAAACTGAAGCAGTTGATGTGTCAACTGATTCTGATAATTTTCTTATACTCATTTTAGGAACTGTATTTGGATTTTCTAAAATATAATTCGCTATTTTTTTTTCATTAGTTGTACTTTCTAACATTATATTTTCAATTTTTAATAATATATTTACCATAACACCTATTATAAAGTGACTGTTATCAATAGTAGAGAAACATTCATAAACATAGATTAATAAACAACATACATTAACTTCAAATTTTAGACTTATTTGATAATTAATTACTTTGTTCTTTGTTGTTTAACTGCCATTAAACCAATGGTTTCATCCAAAGCTTTATAATCTTCATTCGTAAATTAATATTTTTAGATTAAAAAATGTCATGATTCTTATTATATATTTCTTTTATAGATTCACCTTAGATGGTTAAACCTACATACAAAGCTTTGAGGTTTGTCTATATCTTCAACCTATTTATTTTTATGCTTTTACTTTGACTCTCTCACTTCTTCCTTTCTTTTTAAAATTCTTTCCTTTTCCATTATATATACAAATAATGTTATTTCACTCATAACTGTTATTATTACTTTATTTCTAAAAACTTCTCTGCAAATCGTTTTATTGTGTTAGTTTTATATATAATCCAGATTAATCTATATATAAACAATTATATTTACAAAAATCCTTAAGTAATATACAAAACAATATAAGTTCAATACTTATCTTTGTTTTTTTATGTAAATTCTTGAATCATGCATAAACTGTAAATGTTTTTATGAACATCAATATAAACTTATATTATGTTTCTTCGTAATAATTTTATGTTATTTTTATAGCTATGATTCTTTAACTATCTAAATTATGAATTTAAATCCACATACACAAAATAATTTAAGAGACTACTTCAAATTATCAATTCTTAATATATATTTTATCAAAATTTCTAAATATAACAATAAAATCATGGCTCTGCAAAATACTTATTTATATATTTTTTAATCTTACTAAAAATATATTTATATATAACAATGCTTTTATATTTGAGAAGTACTTTCACATTTATAGCCTACAAATAAATTATATATTTATAAACAGTTAATAGATTACATAGATATAAAACAGCTAAATCTCTTCTATTCGGACTAGATTTAGCTGTTTTTTCTATACATAAAAAGATTAAATTATACCAAAATACCTAAATATGACAATAAAATTCCAATTATTAAATATACAACTATTAAAGTTATAGGTTTAATTCTTTTCTTTTCAATTAACCACCAAGTAAAGATAGTAAACATAAATGGTAAGATACCTGGCATAATCCCGTCTATTACGGATTGTAAAGTAGTATAATTTTCCGCAGCATGTTCCATCCATTTTATTCCCAATTTAAAACTAACATTTGTAGTAGCAAAAGAGCCTACCACAATAAATGCAACAATATTAGCAGCTTCAATTATTCTTTTAAGTGCTCCTGAGCTTTGTAATTTTTCAAAGAAATTTGCTCCTTGTTCATGACCAACAAAGATTCCAGTATATCTAATAAATATATTTACACTTGCCATAATTAATACAAATAAAAACGGTGCAAAAGCATTACCATCTAATGCTAAACTACATGCTACACCTGCAACAACAGGACGCAATGTACCATTATATAAACCATCCCCAATTGCAGCAAGTGGACCCATTAACGCAGTTTTAACTGCAGAAATTATATCTCTTGAGAATTCTTTAGATTCTGAAATAGCTTGCGCAATTTTTTCTTCAATAGAAACTATTATACCTATAATCCAATATGACATAATTGGATTAGTTAAAAAATATTCTTCAAGATATCGTGTCATTATTTCAGCACTTTCTTCTGTATTATAATATTTTTCTAAAATTGGTGTAATTGCACAAGTTAATCCTAATGATTGCATTCTATCTGGACAATTTACTGTTCTAATCCAATAAGATCTAAAATATATTTTCCATAAATCTTTTTTTGTTAATTTTTCAAATTTTTTAACATTAGTCATAATTTTCCACCTCTTTTTTATTAAACACTATGTATAGTGAAGCTATAACCAATGCTATCAATACGGTTCCTATTATATTCAATTTAAAATATGCCGCTAATACATAACCAAAAATCAAAAATGGTGTTAATTTTCTTGATTTTAACATTGATAATAACATTGCAAAACCAATTGCTGCCAATAACCTACTACCTACTCCAAAAGCATTAATAAGTTCTACAGGCATTTTATCAACTAAGCTTGCAACTAGGTCTGCTCCAAAGTAAACTGCTATAAATGTTGGAATTATATATAGTAAAGAAATTATAAATAAACCAAATTTCGGTGTTCTTAATACAGCTTTAATATTACCTTCGCTAGCTGGTTTGTCGGCTAAATGCGCTAACGGTACTCCTAATACACTAAATCTTATTGTAGACATAAACTGCCCAAAAATAGCAACTGGTACAGCAAGAGCTATTGCCATATCAGTAGGTATATCACTAACAATAGCAAGTGCCACCGCAATACCACTCGAGATAGTAACATCTGGAATACCAGCTGCACCTACAATTACATTTGATAAGAACATTAACTCGATAGTTGCTCCAATTAATAACCCTGTTTCAAAGTCTCCTAATAACAATCCTACTATTGGTCCTGTCCAAATAGCTCTTGTTGTTTGCCATTGTAAAGTTAACTCATCAATAATACCTAATCCTACTATTAAACTTGTAATTAGTGCTGGATATAACATTTTTTCATCACCCTTTCTATATTTTTTCAAAAATTTTTGTTGAAAATTCAACATGTGTTCTCTTATGATCAGGAACAAGTCTAAAATCTAAATCAATACCAAGCAATTCCAAATCCTTATATGCTTGCAATTCTTTTTCACCTACAAATAAATAAGGATAAATCTCTTTGGAATCTTCTTTATGTGCTGAATGTCCTATGTTTATTGTTTTTAATTCTAAATTATTATTAACTAGATAAAGAGCATCTTGAGGGTTTGCAACTATAACAAATAATTTTCTTAAAGATTGTACTTTGTTTAAATAGTTTGAGCCATCAATTAAGTTTTTTATTGTTACCTTCATAGTTGGTAACGTCATTTTTTGCATCATAGAAGCTAAAGAATCATTGAATAAATCATCATTAACTAACACAACTTCCTCTGCACCAACATAACTTATCCAAGTAACTCCAACTTGTCCATGTATAAATCTATCATCTATACGCATAAAAACACTCATTCCTTATTCTCCCCCATTCTTTCTTTCAAAATTTCAAATACATCAACTATGTTTTCCCTTCCTATTTTTACAATTCTATTAGAAATTTCATACAGGTTAAACTCATCTTCATCGATAAACAATAAATCTAGTAGCATGCATAAATTTGCACCAGAAATAACTAAAACATTTTTTTGATCAAATAATTTAACTGTTGCATGCATAGGGCTTCCACCAAATAAATCCAATAGTATTACTAATATACTGTAGTCAATTGTTTTCATTAATTTATTTAACTTCAAAAATATATTATCAGCGGTATCGACATTATTAACTTCTAGCGTATAAATCCTATTTCCTTTACCAGTAATCATTTCAGCACTCAATTTCATTGCAGATGGCCAAGTACCATGTCCAGCCAAAATTATCTTAATCATTAAAATTTTCTCTAATCTTATTATATTTTTCCATAAAATATGATGCTTTATTTTTATCTACTGGCAAATCCAATCTACTTTCTTTTCTAAAATACGATCCTACAATTAATCCATTTGAACACATCAATGCATCTTTAAGGTTTTTATCATTAACCCCACTTCCAATTAATAAATTATTGATTATTTCATCAGGATATTTTTTTATTTCATCAAAATTAGGTGGTAATCCTGTTGCCGCTCCTGTAATAATAACTTTATTAGCGCCATTGTTTATAGCTTCCCTTGAATTCACACAAAATGATTTGTCCCTAAATATTTCATGTGATCCACCTTTCACTTTAATATCTGCATAGATTTGTATATCATCACCGTCAATAAACTTCTTGTATCGTAATGCCTTCGCTGCAATCGGACTTACAAAACCACCTGCACTATAATACCCTTGCACCCAAGATGTTGATCTAATAAATTTACATCCCGTTGCTTTGGCTATAGCTAAGGCTTGAACAACACCGTTTGTTAAAACACTAAGACCAATAGGTATTTGAGTCTTTTTTCTTAGAGTTTTAGCCACCACGGTAAGTGTTGTAATCGCACCATAATCAATATCAGACATTATTTGTGTAGGTATATCTCCTGCATTTTCTATTAACAATCCATGAACTCCACATTTTTCCAAAACTAAAGCATCATTGACCGCTAAAGAAATAATATCCTCTATATTATTCTTAAATTTAGGACTACCAATTGTAGGTAACAAATGGACCATTCCAATAATAGGTTTCTTTACACCAAAAATATCCTTCACTCTATAACCTCCTTTCTAATTTAAATGCTTTTGCCGCTGCTTTCCATAATATATTTTCCTGATCTTCTTTAGAAATGCCTGAATTCTTAACCTCCCAAATTACATGAGCCATTTCAGTAGGTGAATCAGATGCATACATAATTCTTCCAGATCCAATTTCTTTAACAAATAATTTAATGTTTCTTATATTTGGAGTTCTTACAGAAATTTCTAAAAAGACATTATCAAACTCTTTAGCAAGCACAATAGCTTCATCTTCATTATCCATTGTTCCACAATGTGCTAACACAATATTTACATCATTGAACTCTCTTATTAAATCAAAGAAAGTGGAAGATAAAGAAAACGGAATTCCTAACCCTTGATGAATCATTAAAGTTACATTTAGTTCTCTGCAAATCTCAAATGGTAAACGAGTCCTTTTTACTGCTGCGTTAGCAATATGAGTCAATGGTGTTAATTTTACACCAACAAAACCTAACTCTTTAACACATCTCCTAGCTTCGTTTTTATATAAATCAACATCCCAATGAGGATTTAGTGAAAACATACCAAATATTTCTTTAGGATGTTTTAAATGAAAATCGTATATCCTATTATGACAATATTTGTAATCTTCAAATGTTACGAATTGTGCTGGTTGTATAATTGCAGCATTTATACCAACTTCTTTCATTTTGTTATAAACCTCATCTTCAGTTCGGTTACTTTCAAAAGTAGTATCATGCCCAATATGTACATGTGGATCTATTATCATGAAATCACCTCTTCTTCTAAAACTTCTAAAATTGTTTTTTCTGTGCAGTAACTAAATTCATAATCAGACAATCCTGCATTTTTATACATATAAATAGACTGTTCGATTTCATCAAAACTACACGAAGCCATAATAATACGATTAGCTCCATATTTTTTTACAGATTTTTTAATTTCTCTCATATTAAATCCAAGCGATGTTTCTAAATATACATTTTGAAACTCACTAGCTAAAACATGTACTTGGCTTGCAAAAGCTGATTTCCCTGCGTGTACTAAAACAACCTTAATATCGCTATATTCTTTAATTAGTTCATATAATTTTATTGGTAAACCAAGCGGAAGACCAATCCCAACACTTATAAATAACGGTATTTTTAAATCTCTAGCTAAGTTAAATACTCTTTTTCCATATCTAGATTTTGGATCCCATCCATGCACTTGTGAATTTACAGACAATCCTTTAAAACCTAAATCTATATATTTTTTCACTTCTTCTTCAAATACATTCCCTTCATAATGGGGGTTTACTTGACAAATACCATAAAATTTATCCGGATATTTTTTTAAGGCTTCTAAAATCATTTGGTGTTTTTCTCTCTCTGTTTCAAGTGAGATATTTGAGTTTGCTGGATACAAAACAACTTTTTCTAACCCATATTTTGTCATTGCCTCAAGTATTTCATCAAGATTAATATCAATGTCATAAATAAGGTCTTTTCCTAAATGTAAATGTGCATCAATCATTTTATCCTCCTCCTTCTTCTATTACTGATTGTTACATTATTACATATTTATATTATATTAAAGTATCTTTGTTACATTAATCATAACACACGGTACTATTAAGTCAATAATTTTTCCACTTGTATTTTGCTGTTTTTTAAGTAAATTCAATTAATAAAATTGTGTGAAAATTTGATTTTTTTATAAAGGTAAAAATATAAAAATTTATTGTCTAATTCAATTGAATAAAAGAAAAATATATAAAGAATTTATTTTGATAAACATTAAAAAAAGAGTATGTAATTTGGATATACTCATTAAAGAAAAACATATAATTTTAATAGATTCACATTTATACAATGAAATACAACACATTTATTTCTACTATTTATTTAACAATTGTTAATGCTAATATAAATTTACCCAGAAACACCAATATAAAATTACCCAGTTATGGGTAATTGAATGAGTGAACTGGGTTTCATTTTATAATAAATCCTAAGGAGAAATAAAAAAATGAAGATTTAATATTTTTACAAAGAATAGAAAAAAGAAAATATATACATCAATTTGCATTAAGAATATAGATATATAAATCTATTCTTTAAGTAACAAGTTTAAGGCACTCTAAAATCCCATGGGGTTGGGGATAGGCTCTAAAATTTTATGGGGACACCATTAAATATATTAAAAATCACATGCTAATATTCATTTGTTGACTAATGAATTACTAGAAATAGAGGTGTCTACTATAGCATTAATGATTTTATTACTACTCTAAATTCAGAACCTAATTAATTATTATCTTTCGATTATTCTATTAAAGATCTTAAATTTTTTTAATCTAATTAGTTCTCATCCTAATTTTCCTTTTTTTGGTATTAAGAATAAAAGTAAAGGTTATTCTAAAAGATTCTATGATAATCTTCATTTGAATAATTTCTTACAATTTATTGTTTCAATACTAATATCACTTATTCTCTTACCAATAATATTCATAACTATAAAAAATGTGTTTAAAAACCTTGTAACACATATAAAAAAACAGATGAATTTATGGATTAATATTCCAGGTTCCATCTGTTTAAATCCCCATGATATTTTAGAGGCTATTTTTCAAAGTTCCCACGAGATTTTATATTACCAAAATAATTAATTTTGTATATATTTTTTTTATTTTTTAATGTTATTTATTTTGATATTCTCCAAATTTAAATAATCAATTCATTTATTACTTTTAATTATTTTCTTCAAGTTTCGCCTTAGCATCTCTAATAACTTTTTCTTGAATATTCATTGGAGCTGGTTCATAACGATCAAATTCAATTATAAAGTTTCCTCTTCCTTGAGTCATACTTCTTAATTCTGTTGCATAAACTCCCATTTCAGCCATAGGAACTTCTGCTTCAATTCTTTGGTCTTTTTCATCAACCATTTCCATACCCATAATCATTCCACGACGTTTATTAAAGTCACCAATTAATGTACCAGTATACTCTTCTGGTGCAATAACTTCTACTTTTCCTATTGGTTCTAAGATAATTGGCTTAGCTTTAGGCATACCTGCATTATATGCAAGTCTTGCTGCTGATTTAAACGCAATTTCCTTAGAATCAACATCATGATATGAGCCATCATATAGAGTTGCTTTAACACCAACTACTTTATATCCTGCAAGAACACCTTTTTCCATGCAATCTCTTAAACCTTGTTCAACTGCAGGGAAGTATTGTCTAGGTACTGAACCTCCAAATACTTCTTCATCAAATACCATTTCTTCTGAATCAGTTGGTTCAAATCTAACCCAAACATGTCCATATTGACCTGCTCCACCTGTTTGTTTTCTATGCTTACCTTCTGCTTCAGCAACACCAGTAATTGTTTCACGATATTGAACAGTTGGAGTTGTAGTAGTAACTTCTACCTTATATTTTGATTTTAGTTTATTTAATACTAAATCAATATGTTGATCTCCTAATCCATATAGAACTTGTTCTCTTGTTTCAGCATTCTTTACAAAATTGATTGATAAATCTTCTTCACAAATTCTTTGGAAACCAAAGCTTAATTTATCTTCATCGGCTTTAGTTTTTGGCCATACAGCAACACCTAACATTGGTCTAGGGAACTGAATTTCTGGATATTTAACTAATTTATTTTTTGTACATAATGTATCATTAGTTTCACTAACTTGTAGCTTAATTAAAGCTCCAATGTCTCCAGTAAATAATTTACCTACTCCAACTTGATACTTACCGTTTATTACAAACACTTGATTTATTTTTTCATTTGTTTCTTTTTGTGCATTATATACAACTGAATCTGTACTTAATACACCAGTCATAACCTTAACAAATGAAATTTTACCAACAAATGGGTCAACTATTGTCTTAAATATAATTGCTGACATTGCTTCGCTTTCATTTGTATCTAATTTAATAATTTCTCCTTTAGGGTTTAATGCATCAACATGACCTTTTTCAGCATAACTTGGGAAGTATTCAGTAATTAAATCCATTAATCTTTCAATACCAGTTTGCTTAATTGCTGAACCACAATATACAGGTCTTATTTCACCATTTCTAACACCAATTCTTAAACCTTTTGCAAGTTCATTTGGTGTAAATTCACCTTCACTAAAGAATTTTTCCATTAATTCATCATCAGTCATTGCAATTGCTTCTGCAATTTGATTATAATACTCAGCTACAACATCTTTTAAATCTTCAGGTACTTCTTGAGGTACATCTCTATTATCATAGTACCAAGCTTTATTTCTAAGTATATTTACAGACCCTATAACACCTTTATCTGACATAATTGGTACTTCAAAAGGTATAACAGTTTTTCCAAAACTCTCTCTTAACTGCCCTAATGTTTTATCAAATGATGCATGTTCTTCATCAATTTTATTAACAAAGAATATTGTAGGAAGTTTTCTTTTAGTTACTTCCTTCCATGCTTTTTCAGTACCTGATTCTACACCATCTTTAGCACTTACTACTATTAAAGCATTATCTCCAACTGCAAGACCTGCTTGAAGTTCACCTTCATAATCTAAATATCCTGGAGTATCTATAAAATTAATTTTACAGTCTTTCCATTCAACTGGAGCAGTTGCTAAATAACAAGATTGCCCTCTTCTAATTTCTTCACTATCAAAATCCATGGTACTTGTACCAGCAATAGTATTTCCCATACGATCTGTTACTTTTGTGAAATATAGTGCTGCATCTACAACACTAGTTTTACCAGAACCATTATGTCCTAATAAAACAACGTTTCTAACTTCATTTGCTAAATAATCTCTCATTTGTACACCTATTTAAGTAAATCCTTTAAGTCTTCAAAGTTTTCTTTTCTGACATAATGGATTGCCTTATTCCCTTCATTATCAAGTATTTCTTTATCTGCGCCATGTTCTAATAAATATTTAACTAACTCTGGATATCCAATATATGCTCCACGCATCAATGTAGTACATCCACGATTGTCTTGAGCATTCATATTTGCACCATTTTCAACTAGTAACAAAATAATATCCTTTTTATATGCATTAACTGCTTCCATTAAAGCTGTTCTACCTTCTTCATCAGTAGCATCAACGTTTGCTCCTTGCTCAATAAGATACTTTACAACATTGTATTGACCAAGTAATGCTGCTCTCATAAGTGAAGTTCTTCCCCTGTTATCATGAGCATTAACATTTGAATCAGCTTCAACAAGCATTTTTACAATTGATAAATGTCCTTTTTTTGCAGGACCCATTAATGCAGTTTTATTGTTTTTATCTCTAGCTCTAGTATCTGCACCATTGTCTATTAAAAATCTAACAATGTCCTCATACCCTCTTTTTGCACTACGCATGAGTGCAGTTCTTCCATCACCGCTAGCGATGTTAACATTTGCACCTTTAGAAACAGCTGCACAAACTTTTGCGAAATCTCCATTAGCCGCTGCATCAAAAAATTCACGATTTGTTTGATCCATAGTTTATTCCTCCTTTTCAATCAAACCTTTAAAAAGATGGACATAATACATCCATCTTAAAAATTATTTATAATTTACAAACCTTGCTGAAAACATCTACACCGCTTTTATCATTTTGTACAAGAAAAACAGTTTTTACTACCATGTCCATGATGTTTCAACTCCATTCATAATCTATATCTATATTGTAAACGATTACAAGATTTTATCAAGTGAAATTATTTTTGTTTAACCACTCTAGTTGGATGTGCAACACCTATACCATTTTTTCTAAATTCTTTTAATATACTTTCTCTTAAATCAGATTTCATTCCATATCCAGTACCAAAGTCAACTGTATAAAAGATTGCACTTAACTCTATAGAGAACTCTTTTAAATTAGTACAAAGTACTCTAACAACTTCTTCATTATTCTCTTTTTGAATTTCATCTCTAGCATCAACTAATGATGAATGTTTTAAAGTATTCTTCTTAATAATTTCTTTTGCAAGATCCATATCACTATCATATGAAATATCAAATGCCAATGTATTTCTATATAATGGTGTATCAGTTTTTCTGTTTTCTATTATTGCAGTATTCATTATATTATTAGGTACAATAATATTTGTATTGTCTATTGTTCTAATAATAGTATGTCTAAAACCAATAAAAATAACAGTTCCTGTTAAATCTTTTTCTTTAAGGATTATTACATCATTAATTTTAAATGGTTGATAAATTGATAATATAAAACCTGAAACAAAATTACTAAGTGTTTCTTGTGATGCAATACCTATAATAACAGCAAGTATTGATGAAGCACTTAATACTGTTGTACCTAAAGATTTTAAAGGTATCACATTAGAAAACACAATAAAGATAACAATTACATACACTACTCTATTAATAGTTTTAATATAAAAAGCTACATTTCTTTCACTATCATCAGGAATAACACTCATTAAAACCTTATTAATAAAAACATTAATTAATTTAGCTACAACAAAGAGCATTAAACTGCTAATTAAAAAATTTACTAATCCATCCACAAAGATGCTACTACCAAAATTCATAATTTCTTCATAACTCATAAAAAACCTCACTTAATTTCACTTTTTAATACATTTTCATATTCCTTATAATTAGGCATATATTTAAATAATATACCATAAAATTTCTTAGAATGATTAGCTTGTATAAAATGAGCATATTCATGTAATAGGATATAATCAATACATTCTTTAGAATAATGTATTAAATAAGAATTAATAGTAACTTTATTTTTAGATGGTATACAAAATCCCCATCTGCTTTTTAATTTCTTTACAACAATTTCTGGTTTTATATTTATATTATTTTCTATCAACATTAAATCCCATCTATTTCTAAGTTTATTAATTATATCTATTAAATAATCTTTTGCACTATTATAAAAAACTTTCTTTACATAATCTTCTTCTAAATTAACTGTGTATATTTTTATAAATTCATCATCAAAAATTACAAAATTTTTATTAGATTTAATTATTTGTAATTTCTTTTTTACATTTAAAAAAAATATTGATTCTTTATTAAAAATATTATATTTACTATTTTTTATTTTTTCTTGTTTTCCTAAAGACTTTAATATCCAAGAAGATTTTGAATCAACAAATTTAAGAATATCATTTAATGAATATCTATTATTACACGTAATTACTACTTCATTATTAGAAGTAACTCTTAAATACATATGTTTTATTCTTTTTCTTTTTATTATTATGGGATATTTATAATCCCCTATTTTAATTTCCATATTTCTCCTACAAATTAAGTAATTGAGATAATTCTCAATTACTTAATAGATTATATCATCATTGTTTATTTTTCAGCTTATTTATACTTAGTATTATTACAGAAATAATTATTACTATCTTATAAATATTAGATGTTATTTTATTTGCGGTATCTACCACTTTATACTCAATAATTGAGTTATTTTGAATATTTGTTGGACTTATTACAATCTTATCTAAAAAATGTTTTATAACATTAGTTTCTTTATTAGGAATATTTTCATCACCATATACTGCAATGTTATTAATTGGATTATGTAAATCACTTTCTACTATTACTGAAAACTTTACTTCTATTTCTTCATTAGACTTTAATATCGGTATATAAAATTCAACCATTCCATCTACAAACTTTCCATTAGAATCCACATCTTTAAATTTAGTGCCATTAGGAATTTCATCAATAATTACTACATCTTTAGCATCAATAATTCCATCATTTTTTATGGTTATGAAATATGTAATAATATCATCTATTTTTACCTTAGTCACATTTTTAGGGTCACTGTCTTTAAACCCATTAATTATTACTTTTGGATTTTTAATTTCATTAGTAATAAGAGGGTTATTATCAATAATAACTTCAGCTTTATTTACTATTTCTTTTATTTCATCGTTTTTATCTACTTTAACGCTAAATTCAACAAACCCTATAGAATTTATATCAACATTGTCAAAATTCCATTCTAATTGGTTTAATTCACTTTTATAAATTCCATTATCACTTGCACTATTTTCTACATAAGAACTACCTTCTGGTATCTTATCTATTATTTTAATATTTGAAATATTATTTGTATTATTAGAATAATTAATTCTATAAGTGATTATATCTTCTTCTCTTACAGGTTTATTATTTAACTCATCATTTTTAATATCATTTATCTTAATTATTTGTTTACTAATATTTGGAAATGAGATAGCACTATCTGATGTTTCTTTAAATATATTAGATTCTACTGCTAATCTTACAGTATTATAAACAATATCTAAACTCTGATGTTTTTCTTTAACATCTTTATCATCCCAATCATATTCATAATAAAATCTATAAGTAGAATTACTAGAAATATTATTAGCTTTTAATCCAAAAGCAGTTATCTTTTTATTACTTAATTCATTAATTAAATTATTTGAACTAGCATCTGTAATTTTATAAACATCTCCATTATTAACTAAATCTATTTTAATCTTATTCCAAAATGAATCTTCAAAATTATATAGAGTTTTATTATCTAAACTTATACTGATTAAAGAACTAGTTTTTTCACTTACAATACTTGGATTTTCTAATGTATAGAAAAACTCTAAACTTGGTATTTCATAATCTAAAGTATTTCCATCAATTAAATTTGTTTCTAATTTAATATTATTTAATCTATAGTTTTCTAAATCTAAATTGGGATTATTTAAATCATTATAAGGCAATACATCTATTACAATACTATTAACACTTAAACTATTATCTGTTAATAATGAATTATTAGAAAAAAGTATTTCAAAGCCAATAGGGTCATCTTTACTTCTTACAGTAGGAATTGCATTTTTTTCTATTGTAGCTCCTCCAATTCTTACTGGTATAATTCCTACACTGTCAATATTTTCTTTTACTACAAAATCTGATTTTATTTTACTTAAAGTTACAATCTTTTCTCCATAATCAACATCTTTATTTATAAGTGCTGAATAATGAATTGTAGGTAATTTATAAGATACAGGATAGTTATTAAATTTCCATGTAAGTATAGTTTCTCCTTTTTCATTTATATCTTCACTTATTGAATAAGAAGGCTCACTTTTTATTTTTGAAGTTATTTCATTCCAAGTATGTGACTCATTAGCTTTAGTTGAATAATCAGTTAAAATTATTCCCGCACTTCCATTTGTATTCTTATCTTGAGTAATTTTTGCATCGTATACAATGCCCCATTTTTCTTCAATATCTTTTGAATCATTTATTGGATTTAAATATTTAGGAATAATTTCCATAAAAGTTATATTATCAACACTGTTTAACTTTATTGGTGCACTAGTACCTAGTTCAATATTATAAAAAACTTGTGTTTGATCTGTATCTAAATTGAATACCTCTTTTTCATCAAACTCATTTATTTTTTGAGATACATGTTTATTAACATAAGTAGTATAAGGTTGAATATAAAATGCTCCTCCTACTAAAGCTGCCGCATGAGTATAATTACCTCCGCCATTTCCAATAGCATTACTTCTTGTTGGTGTTATTAAATCACCATTGATATCATATGTAGCTTTAATCAAGCCTAATTTAATATCTTGATGATGTAGATACATATCCAACTCATCACCTAAACTATTATAAATATTCTCTCTTTTATAAATATTACCTTTAAAATCAATTGCCTCAAGCTCTCCTAATATTACTTTGACTCTATTAGGATCATTATTTAAATACATTTCATTTGTATCTTTATTGATTAATGCACTTGGCTTTACCTTTATTGCAGGATAAAATACTGGTCCATTAAATGTAATTACATAGCTTGGATTTTCAAATACAGCTTTTGAAAGAAAAGCTACAATAGTATAACCACTATCAATTGCATCATTCGGATTATTAAATAATTTATATCCATTTTGATTTTTTATTTGATTAATATGAGCATTATACATTTCCTCTTCATTTATCCATCCTGTTTTATCAGATTTAGCCACCCAATAAAATTCTTTTAATAATGGTTCATCAAATGATGTTGGACTTGAAAATTCTTCACTTGTATTTAATGCTTCAAACATATTAGTATCAAACTTCATTAAACCCCAATATGTTTCTATATATTCTCTATTAGGGCTTTTATATAGCATAGTTCCATGTCTTACTTTAATTAAGTCTCCAGGATAAACCTTAAAGTCTGGTGGAAGATTTCTATCAGCATCTTTTTTAATTAAACTAAATACCTCTCTTGTGGTTGGATTAATAACTGAAACATCCATTATATTAACTGGTCCTCCTGCATGAGCAAACCCTCCTCCAACAGGAATTCCTCTTGTATAAGTATCCTTATTATCACTTAAATCAAAATCATTAATTACATCACCTTGTAAAGAAAATGCCTGTAACGATTTAATTTCTAAACTATATACTTTTATCTCATTACTTAGTTTTGGATCATTTAATGTAATTACATAAGCTCCAAAAGGATAGTAATCATCACTATAGTTTTGCCCATCTAAATTATTTTTAGATGAATTATGAGTTACTTTATTAAAAAGTGAATCAAATGAATAATTTGATATTTCAACATTTAAATTTTGGTTATCTTGAATAATATTAATATCACCACCGTTAAATACTTTATTAAATGTTGTTATTAATTCATCATGTTTATCATCATATGGTAAATTTCTAGATATAAAATCATCACCATCAATTGAATAATTGTTTTTAAACTTATATATTGTTTGATTTGGACTTGTTTCTAAAACAAGATTTATTGTTTTATTAATATCAGGTATTTCTTGTCCTTTCATACCTTTTCCTGGCTTATTTGAAATTAATTCTAATAATAACCCAAATACAGGATTACTATTAACATCTCCTTCATATTGAAGTCTAGCATTTATATATGTTTTAGCACTTACCCTAATATCTTCTCCATAAGTTTCTAATGATGTATCATCAATACTCATAGTAAATATAGGCGCAGGTATTATTGTATCGTTTTTAGCATCATTTACACTTATTACCCAATTTATTGTACCTACTCTAGGAGAAACATTTTGATTATTAATTGTTATACTTCCTTCAAGAATACTAGAATCACTTGTAGTTATAACATTAACATTTTCTAACCATCCCATTGCATTTAAATCCCAGCTAGCTATATCTGGTGATATAGGTAAAATTGCTTTAAAATAAAATGTTCCATTAGTAACAGTAGAAATATTATCTTCTGAAATAGTACTATATGCAGTTCTATAAACTACTTTATCAAAACTTCTAACAATTTTATTTGAAGAATTACTATCATTACCTGGATTATCATCATTATCCCAAATAGGTGTTCCATCATAAATTTGAGAAACTGTAAAATTGGTTAGTATTACTTTTGTATCAATTTGATTATTAAACATCATCATTCTAGATTTACTACTTAAAAATGGAGAATAGTGCCCATTTACAATATTTAAAATTTCATCATCAGATAAAGTATTTTGAAGTTCTTGTCTAAACAATTCATCTGTTTCCTTAATTTGAGAGTATTCAAAGTTTTCTTTATCTTCACTATTATTTATTTCTATATATTCTTTATCATCTATATCATTTGCTGTTTCAATTATCTCTTCTTTATCATCTTCTAAAATTGTTTCTTCTAATAAATCATTGTTTATTAATTCTTCTTCAACAGATTCTTCTATATCTACTATTTCCTGTAAATTAATGGTTTCATCTTTTAAATCAATTGCTTCTTCAATAGATTCCTCTTTATTTTCTTTTAATTCTATTATTTCTTCAATCAACAAATCGTTTTCTTCATTAGTATCTAATTGTATATTTTCATTGTTTTCTATAATATCAATTTCTGATATCAATTCATCATTTGCAATTTCACTATTTTCCGCATACATCAAACTACTATAAACATATGAAAATAATACTGTTGTAACTAAAATGAATCTAATTAGTTTTTTCATTTGTTTTATCAAATCCTTTCCTAAAGCGATTAAATTATTCTCGCCTATTAACTAATTAGTAAAAGATTTGATATTCCTAAAAAATTGTAAAGTTGATTAAATACTTTACTTTTAATTTTTGATATTGTACAATAGTTATTGCACTATGGCGGTCGTGGTGAAGTTGGTCAACACACTGGATTGTGGCTCCAGCATTCGCGGGTTCAAGTCCCGTCGATCGCCCCATTTAATTTAGTGCTTTTTTTATTAAATAAGATATTATTAAAACAAAGGTAGCAATAGGTTTGGGGCTTGCTACCTTTGTTTTATTCATCATTATTAATATATTTGATTAACTTAGAACTTTTATTTAATTTTGCCTCATCAGTAGTACTATAAGAATTAGATGTAGGATATATTTCAATTTTTCCTATTTTATTAATCATTGATAATATCTTTAATGATTCATTATTAATCGCAAAAGATATTGTGTAAGGCATTTTATTACTACTAGGATGATCTAAATCATAACCTTTACTATCCTTTATAGAAACTACTCTTACATTAGATACAAGCAAATCTTCTATAAAACTATCTTGTTTGTTTATACTTCCATAAAGATCAACTCTATGACCAGGAACTATTACATTTCCTGATAAAGATAAAACATCAGCTTGCATTGTAAATAATGTTTGATTTTTATTTAGTTGACTAACTGGATTATCAGGTAAATCCTTCTTATCAAAAATCATACTTTTGTAAAACAAAGATCCTACAGGTATCTTTCCTTGTATATCTGTATATTTACCTATTATATCCTCTTTATTTATATAAGCCTTATCATTTACATATTCATAAGGTATTTGAATATAAGCTATATCTTCTTCACTAATTAAATGTCTTCCACTAATATTATGACTTGATACAACTACATCAATTAAATTAATTCTATATTCACTATAAAATTTAATACCTAAAAAATTAATCAAACAAATTCCAACTAATATAATTATTCCAATTAAAACTTTTAAATATTTATTCATGTTAAACACCTCATTATAGTATTTAACATTTTATTTAATAATCCTAAAAAAAAGGTCGAATAATTTCGACCTATTTATTTGCTTCTAAATATTCTTTAATTTCTTGTTTTTTATCCGCCTTAGCTGGTTTACATAATTCAACCTTAGCAGTCCCTTCAACTAAAGCAACCGCTAAACCTGAACATCCTGGATAACCACATCCTCCACAATTATAGCCTGGTAATAAAGCAGTTACATCTGCTACTCTAGTATCTTCTTCAACAAAGAAAAGCTTACTAGAAATACCAAGTATTACTCCTAAGACTCCTCCTATTGCAAACATTGATAACACTGCATTAATCATGAACTTCCTCCTTTATTCTACGAGATGGATGAAGTTCACAAGAACTAATTTTACATCCATCGCACTCAACATTTAAATTTTCACACCCTTTTGGAACAGGTGTTTTATGATTTAAATAATATAGTACTGCATATATACTAGCGATAACCATTGCATATATTACAGCTGCAACAATATTATTAGGCATTAAACAAGCCCTGCAAAAGCACTAAATGTTAAAGCCATAATTGCAGCAACAACAAGTGCAATTGGATTCCCCTTAAATGCCTCAGGAATATCAGATGTTTCAAGTCTTTCTCTAATAGTCGCAAATAGAAGTAAAACTAACATAAAACCAATAGGTACTGCAAATGAATAAACTAACATATTTACAAAATTAAATTCATTTGAAATATTATCCAATGTTACTTGTAAAACAACACAGTTAGTTGTAATCAATGGTAAATAAATACCTAATGATTTATATAAACCTGGAGAATATTTTTTAATAACCATTTCTGTAAATTGAACAAAAGTAGCTATTACTAAAATAAATGTAATTAGCATCATATATTTAATATCTAATGGTACTAGTATTAAATGATATATACCATATGACATAATTGAAGCTCCAACAATAACAAATATTACTGCAAGACTCATTCCAAAAGCAGAATCCAATTTTTTACTAACACCTAAAAATGGACAAATTCCTAAGAATTTTGCTAAAACAATATTATTAATTAATACTGCAGCAATAAATAACGAAAATACTTCACCCATTATTATTTAGCCTCCTTACTATTTTTATAAGCAGCAAGTGCTGCTGCAAGAATAGCAAATGTAATAAATGCACCAACATTACTATTAAATAATGAAATTTCAAATCCAGAAGGAATTATTTGAAAATTAAATATAATTTCATCAGTAAATGGATTTGATAAACCTATAGCTCCTGTACCAAGAACTTGTCTTATAAAGCTCATTGCTACAAGACTTGTAGTATATCCTAATCCCATTCCTATTCCATCTAAAGCTGAATCAAACACTGTATTTTGACTAGCAAAAGCCTCAGCTCTACCCATAATAATACAGTTAACAACTATTAGGTTAATAAATGAACCTAAAGCTGAATATAAGCTAGGAGAATATGCATGAATCAGCATTTCTACTATTGTAACTAAACTAGCAATAATAACGATATATACAGGAATTCTTATTTCATCAGGAATGATTTTCCTTAACATTGAAATAATAACATTACTAAATACAAGAACCGCTATAACAGAAACACCCATACCTAGCGCTGAATTTAGTGTTGTGGTAATCGCAAGAGTTGAACAAATCCCTAAATATAAACCAAATACTGGATTTTCATCAATAAATCCTGCTTTAAAGTTTTTCATTCTATCCATAAGTCCACCCCCTACTCCATAGCAGCCAGTGCTGCTTGTACCATAGAAGCTACTGATTTACTAGTCCATGTTGCACCAGATACTATATCAACTTCTACATCTTTTGTAACACCATAATATTTATCAAAATATTCATCTGTTGTAGCTTTATCACCGATACCAACTGTATCACCAAAGTTAACCAATTCAATACTAACTAATACTTTATCTGATGGTCTAATAATAATTACTACTTCATTATTAGAATAATCGTCTTTTTCACCAGGATTAGCAGAATCAATTAATCCATAACCTTTTGCACTACAACTAAATACATTAAGATCTATTTCTTCACAAACTGCCTCAAACTCAGAGAAATCATCAGCTAATGTCACTGTAGGAACTTCAACTGCCGCAGCTGTTGTATCTACACTAACACCAGCTTGCTCTGCATACAGCGTTTTAGCTGCATTAATACCACCAATAACAGCAGTACTAGAAACAGTAGCTCCTGATAGAGGTGAAATACCATCATTTGCAGTTAATCCCTTAACCTCAAATTCATCTGTAGTTATTCTTGAACCAATACCTTCAGTTTCTTGTTGAGTAATAACGTTGTATAAAACAATAGTTCCATCTTGGTCAAAACCAATAAGAAAATCAATTGGTGTACCAGAATTAAAACCTAATACACTAGCACTATAAACCCAATATTTACCAGCACCTTCGCCATAATAACCTTTTTTAATTAGACCAGTTTCATCAGAACTAATATCTAATTCGCTAAAAGTAGCATTAGGATCAAGTTCAGCAAATAGTGCAGCTTCTGCTGCCATTGCTTGTTCAGCAATTATTGGTGCAGTTAAATCGTTAACATAAGCAATTGCTCCACCAAATATTGCACACATCACAGCAAGGAAAAATGCTAAATAAGCCGTCTTTTTCATAATTTTTCCCCTCCTAATACAGAAACAATCGAATTGTTAGTATTTACTGCTGCTTCAGCTGTATTAACTTTATACATAGCCATACCAAATACTATTAAAAATCCAACCACAAAAGTAATAATTACTTTCTTTAAATTTTTCTTTTCATCATTAATTTGATGAGAATCAAACATTCTTTCAATTGCTGGAGTTAATATGTTCATTAATAAAATTGAAAACAACACTCCTTCAGGTAAATTAGCATTAATTCTTATTAATACTGTAAAAAATGCTGCACCCATCGCAAATACAATTCTTCCAGGAATACTAGTAGGATTTGTAACAGGATCTGTTAACATAAACACTGCTCCAAACATAGCTCCACCAGTTAATATATGGAATAATGGATACCAAATACCTTGGCCATTTACTAACCCAATAATAAGTGTTGTAACAAATATTGTTCCTATATAAACAACAGGAATTCTATAATCTATAACCTTTTTATATACTAAATAAATTGCTACTAACAGCAACACTAGAAAACTTGTTTCTCCAATAGCTCCTGGATATGTTCCAATAAACATACTAGATAAACCACCAAATTTAGAAACAAAAGTATTAAATGCAGCATCACTAGCAGCAAACCATCCTTCATTTGCAAAAGTTGCTGTTGGTGTAGCACCAGTCACAAAATCATTAACTACACTACCTGCAAAGCTAGAAGCAAATACAGCTCTTCCTACTCCTGCTGGGTTAAAAATATTTTGACCAAAACCACCAAATACCAACTTACCAAAAAATATTGCAATAATTGTACTAATTATTAAAGCATAATAACTAGCAGAAACTTGAACTGTTAAAGTCAAGATAATTGCAGTAATCCAAGGAAATGAACTACTTAAAAAAGTTTTAATGTCTTTCTTTAAGACTAAACACCAAACTACCTCTGTTAATGTTGCAGCAACTACAGAACAAATTAATAAACCAATAGCCCTAATTCCAAATGCTGCTCCATACTCAACAAAATAATAAATATCAGTAGCTATAAATACTACTAATAATGCTATCAACAAATGAAACATTATTTCTTTTGTTGAAAGATCATCACGATAGTTAGGAGAAAATTTATACGATAATTTCATCTTAACCCCCTACTTCTTATTATTTAAAGCAAAATATCTCTTTGCTTTTCTAATCCCTTCTGTAACTTGAATCTTAGATGGACATACAAATGAACATAAACCACATTCAATGCAATCCATAACACTTAATTTTCTTAATGCTTCTAAATCCTTAGTTTTTTCAGCATTATTAATTCTTACTGGCTGTAAACCACTTGGACAATAGTCACTACAACGACCACATCTTAGACAAGCAATTTCATCAATAGGCTCATCTATAAGTACAGTTACAGCATTACATTGTGCTTCAATTACATATTGATCACTAACCATTGATTTCCCCATCATTGGTCCTCCAGCTATAAGAATAATCTTATCGCCATTATAACCACCACATTTATCAATTAAATATTTTACAGGTGTACCTACATAAGTTAAAACGTTAGCTGGTTTTTTAATACCATTACCAGAAACTGTTACAAGTTTTCTTGTAATTGGCATACTGTTAATTAAAGCATCAGCTAAAGCTATTGCAGTAGTTGCATTACTTACAACACATCCAACTTCTGATGGAAGTTTTACATAACGTTTTTTAACTAGTTCATAAACTAATGTTCTCTCCCATCCCATTGGATAAACATTTGGAACTTTTGCTACTTTAATTTCTGGATAACTACTAAAAGCTTCTTCTAATATAGGTATTAAATCTGTCTTGTCTTCTTTAATAGCTACTAAACCTTCCTTACCACCTGATAATTTAAACATAGCCCTTACACCATGAACAAATAAATCAAGATTATCATATATACCTCTAAAGTCAGAAGTAATATAAGGCTCACACTCTACAGCATTAATAATAAGAGTATCAATCTTTTCAGGCATCATGTATTTAACATACGTAGGAAAACCTGCGCCCCCACAGCCTACTAAACCTGCTTCTTTTACAAATTCTAACAATTCCTTATGAGATGCTTTTTCAAAATCTAAAGGTTCAAAAGGAGCTTCAAATTCAAACTTTCCATCATTTTCAATTATTAAATGATCTACTTGTTTTAAACTAGAATGCATATTCTTTTTAATACCTTTTACAACACCAGAAACTGGTGAATATACTGGCACATAAAAATGATCATTTCTAGCCCCAAGTTTTGTCCCTACTTTTACCTTATCTCCTTCCTTAACAATCGCTTCAAAAGGAGCATTGCTAATCATCAAAGGAATTTTGATTTCAGAAGGTGCTTCAAGCTTTATTATTTCATCATGAGCTGTTAAATCTTTATGACCAAAAGCATGATAAGACATCTTCCCTAACAAAATTGACATACTATTCCGTCCTTTCATAATTTAATATTGTTATTATAACATTAGAAAGGTGCATTTTCTACAATACATTACAGTATTTATGCTATAATATTTCCTATGAAAAATATAAAAGTATTAATAATTACCTTATTACTATTATTGATTAGTGCTTGTCAACCAAAACCAGAAAAGTTAGAGATGTTTAATAGTGTATCACTTTCTGCAGGATTTGATACATACATAAGTGTTTCAGTAGCTACATCATCTCAAGAAGAGTTTGACAAGATTTTTAATGAGGTTGTTGAAGATTTTCAATATTTAAATAAATTATTTGATATTTACAACGATTATGAAGGTGTTAACAACATTAAAACAATTAATGATAATGCTGGTATTAAACCAGTAAAAGTTGATCCTATTATCATTGATATGCTTGAACTTTCTAAAGAATATTATGATATCTCAAACCATGAATTTGACATAACTTTAGGTCCTGTTTTAAAGATATGGCATAACTACAGAGATGAAGGATTAACTTTAATGCAAGAAGGAAAATTTGGTAGTGTTCCTAATTTAGAAGAACTCCAAGAAGCTTATACTTGTGTAGGATGGGACTTAGTAGAAATAAATAAAGAAAATTCTACTGTATATTTAAATAAAGAATGTGCTTCATTAGATGTCGGTGGTATTGCAAAAGGTTTTGCGACTGAATATATTGCAAAAAAATTAGAAGATAAAAATATTAAAGTAGGTTTTATAGATGCTGGTGGAAACAATAGAACTATAAATACCAAATTAGATAACTCTCCTTGGCGAGTTGGTATTCAACATCCACTAGGTGGAGATGGTGCACTACTAGTTGTTAATAAAGAAGGAAGTAGCTCGTTTGTAACAAGTGGAGATTATCAAAGATACTACATCGCAGAAGATGGAAATCAGTATCATCATATTATTGATCCTTCAACTTTATTTCCTGCAAATCACTTTCATTCTGTTACAGTTATAACTAAAGATAGTGGTATCGCAGATGCCTTAAGTACAACTTTATTTACAGTTGATTATGAAACAGGTATGGAAATAGTAGAAGAATTTAGAAAAAATCATCCTAATGAAACATTAGATGTAATATGGACTATGAATAAAAATATAGAAATCAATTCAGACTATGTAAAAGAAATAGATGGATTTAAAGTTGTATATACAAAAGATTTAGAAGATAAACTTACATGGAAATAAAAAGGGAATAAAAATTCCTTTTTTTAGTTTATTATTTATTTAAGGAGGGTTTCTTATGATAAACATAATGTGTTTTGGAGATTCTAATACATTTGGGTATTTACCTACTATTGGAAGATTTGGTAAAAATAAAAGATGGCCTGGAGTATTACAAAATTTATTAGGTGATAGCTATAATGTAATAGAAGAAGGTTTAAATGGTAGAGCTACTATCTTTAACACAGATGAAGAACCTGAAAAAAATGGTTATAATTCATTAAGCTATATTTTACCTTCTAAACATCCATTAGATTATGTAATTATTATGCTTGGTACAAATGATACTAAATTCTATTTCAATGCAAGTATGGATGAAATAGTTTCAGGCTTAGAAAAAATAATAAATTATATTTTAAAATATCCTTATAGATTTCAAAATATTCCACCTAAAATAATTTTAGTTTCCCCTATTTTAATAAATGAAAAGACTATTTTTAATGATTCATTTGATATTAGTAGTGCTAATAAATCTAAACAATTTGATTCTTATTTTTCAAAATTAGCTAAAAAATATGATTTATTATATTTAGATGCTGCCAAATATGCAAAACCTAGTGATGTAGATGGTGTTCACTTAGATGAAACAGGTCATAAAAACCTAGCAGAAGCAATTTATAAGTTGATTGCATAAAAAAGCTAAGCTTTCGCTTAGCTGTTTTTATTAGTTTTTACCTAATAATCTGAACATGTTTTTCTTATATACTTCAACACCTGGTTGATTGAATGGATTAATGTCAATCATGTAGCATGTCATTGCACATGCCATAAAGAAGAATTGACACATGTATCCAAATGTATAAGCACTTGTATCTTCTAAATTAATAATTAAGTTAGGTACTCCACCAGTTACTTCATGAGCTTCTAGAGTTCCTTCAAATGCCATTTTATTAACCCAATCTAAGCTCTTTCCACTTAGATAGTTCATTCCATCAGAGTTTACTTCATCATATGGGAATTCCATATCTAAATATGGTTTTTCTACAGTAACTACTGTTTCAAATAATACTTTTTTACCTTCTTGGATAAATTGTCCTAAACTGTGTAAATCAGTTGAGAAGTTAGCTGAAGTAGGAAGTATTCCTTTTTCTTCTTTTCCTTCTGATTCTCCAAACAATTGTTTCCACCATTCTGCAACTAGAGTCATGTGTGAATCATATGTAATTAACATTTCTACATCATAACCTTCATTTTGTAGGATACGTCTTGCTACAGCATATCTGTATGCATGGTTCTTATCTAAATCATCAGTATTTAAATCATCATAAGCTTGTTTTAAGCCTTTCATAACTGCTTTGATATCAATACCCATTATTGCCATTGGTAATAATCCTACTGGAGTTATTACTGAGTATCTTCCACCGATATCATCAGGAATTACAAATTTTTCATAGCCTTCTTTATCAGCTAGAGGTTTTAGAGTTCCTTTTTCTCTATCTGTAGTTACAATAATTCTTTCTTTACATTCTTCTTTTCCATATTTTGCTTCAAATGCTTGTTTTAAAATTCTAAATGCTAAAGCTGTTTCTGTAGTTGTTCCAGATTTACTAATAACATTTAATACAGCACTCTTATCTTTAATGTAATCTAATACTTGTACCATATAAGTGCTTGAGAATGTGTTTCCTATAAAGATAACTTCAGTATCATTTTTTGGATAAAGCCCTTGAATCATTTCAATAGCAGCTCTTGCTCCTAGATAAGATCCACCAATACCACAAACTAGTAAAACTTCTGCCTTATCTTTTACTTTTTCAGCAACTTTTAAAATTCTGTCAAACTCTTCTTTGTCATAATTATCTGCCCAGTCTACCCAGCCTAAATAATCATTTCCAGCTCCGGTTTTTTCATGAATCATCTTGTGAACTTTAGATACTTCACTTTGATAATCGTTGATGTTTTCCTTTAAATTAGCATGACTTTCATTGAATTTAATCATATTTTCTCTTTTTTGCCTCCTTAATCCATTCTTCCATTTTGTCTTCTAATGACTTAAATCCTAATTCCATTTTTGGTAAACTCCCATACTTTAAAAGATTTCTTTCTTTTCTAAATCTATTGGGATTTAAAGCTTTTATTGATAATCTTGCTTGATTAGTTTTTTCATCATAATCAATAACTTTGACTTTTATTTTATCCCCTACATTTACAAAGTTTGAAACATTTTTTACAAACCCATCGCTTATTTCAGAAATATGAATTAAACCACAAGTTTCATCATCAAGACTAACAAAAGCTCCATAAGGCTGAATACCAGTTATAATACCTTCTACAATTTCTCCGATTTTATAATGCATGCAGCCTCCTACCTTTAAAATTAGTATACCATAGCAATTCTAATTCATGCTATACTTTATTAGACAGGAGTTTCACATCATGCTTGATTATATGTTCCCTTTTTGGGCTTCTTTGATAGGTTTAGTAACAGCACAGGCTCTAAAACCTGTGATTCATTATTTAAAATTTAAGGAATGGGATATTTGGACTGCTAAAGATAGTGGTGGTTTTCCTAGTTCTCACTCTGCTTTAGTTACTGCTTTAACTACAGCAGTTGGTTTAAGAGAAGGTTTTTCATCTAGTCTTTTTGCAGTTGTAGCATCATTTTCACTTATTGTTATTTATGATGCGGCTAATGTTAGATACTATTCTGGACAAAACATAAAACTTACCCAACAAATCGCTAAAGATTTTTTAGATCATACTGACAATAAATACGATAGTCCTATATATCATTCAAGAATGAAAGATATACTAGGCCATAGATGGTTTGAGGTTCTTGGTGGAATGGTTTGGGGTGTAATTGTAGCAATGGCAATATATTATTTTAATACGAGGTAATTAATTATGAGTGATGTTGTAGAAAGAATTGAATACACTATTAACAAAATCAAACCGTACATCCAAAGAGATGGTGGTAACGTTGAATTTGTTAAATTCGAAAACGGAATTGTAACAGTAAGAATGCATGGGGCTTGTGTTGGTTGCCCTAACTTAAACTTTACTCTTACTGAAGGTATTGAAGCTTTATTGATGGATGAAGTTCCTGAAGTTAAGGGTGTTGTTTTAGATAATTCACAATAAAAAATAGATTTTCTCAAATCTATTTTTTTAATTCATAATAATAATCATATATTTCATTTATGATTTCTTTTATAAATGCTTCATTTGATTCATCAATATCTTGAGAGTTTACATATGATTTATTACCATCAGCAGTTATATATATGGTGAAAGTTATATTTGTCTTTACTGTATTACTGGTTTCTTTTAAATCTAAATGCTTATCTATAATTTTTAAGAATCTATCATATTCTAGATTTTCTACCTTATCATATCCTTCAATATCAGTTCCCTTTTTTAAATATATTCCACTTGTATCTTTTAATACAATAGACCATTGTTTTCTATGGCTATTTAATTCTATTGAATAAAATTGTAGATAATTACCATATTGAATTCTCATTATTAATCTATCTGGTTTTAAGTTAGTAAAATCTGTAATTTGATATTCACTATAATCAGTATGATTATCTATAAAGTTCATAAAATCATTTTTAAAATCATCATATCCATCAAAATATATATTATATCCATAAGCTTTAATTTCTTGTCCATCTGACAATTTTACAATTAATTCAAATCCATCTCCACTATCTAGGGCATTAGATTTTCTTGATTCATAATATCCATCAAGTTGTAAGATTTCATGTTTAATTAACATATCAATTAATTCATTAAATTCTTCTTCACTTATGGATACTAAGCTAGCATATTCATCAACTTTAGTATCAGCATTTTCAAATACATCTTCTGATATATCTCCAGTTATTTTCACAAACATTCCATTGTCAGTTTTTGTGATTAAATAATGAGGTAACTTTGTCATTCCATCTCTTTCATGGAAGTAAAAACCTACAATGTCAACAGCTTCATAATCTACAGTGTTATTTGTAAGATTATTATTAGTCACATTATTTTCAGTTGTATTATCATTGTTATTATTTACAGTATTATCCATATCAATGTCTCCATTACATCCCATCATAAATAAAAGACAGATAGCTATTAAAATTATCTTTTTTATTTTAATCACCTCAACATGTGTTATTTAAAAATATTATAGCATGGGGAAATTTATAAAAAGAGTAGGTTCAAAGATAAATTTTGATTTGTCTACTTGCTTAACAAAGTCAGCAAATTTGTTTTGTAGATTAATAGGAGGTATAGTAATTTTTATATTTTCTACAATTTGCTTTGATATTTCTTTAAAAGTCGCTCCTCTTCCTAAAGAATTTAAATATTGGTTTGACTGTTTTAAAACCCAATAAAGGTAAATTGAATTTATTCTTTCATTAGGAATAATATTTTTAAACCCTTGATTACAGCACATTTTTTCACTTAAAATAGCTACTTTTCCTATAGGTGCTCTACTTGATAAAATAACAGTACCTACTGGCATTATAACTGTTCCACAACTATCATATCCTTCTTTAGTAATATGTCTAATAGAATCGTTAATAAAAAAAGTATTGTCATCAATTTCAGCTGGTGTTATCCATTTAATATTACCATCCCAATATTTATCAACATTTGTTTTAGGAGTTGCTCCACTAATAATTTTTCCAATGTTTTTAATGTAATCGGTTTTATACTTACCAGATAAAGGATCTCCAAACATCTCGACAAATCGAGCTTTAACTAATTCATCAAGTTTTGTTAATTGTTTTTGTTTTAATTCTATTAAACTTACAATTTTATTCAACTTGTTTATTATACTTTTCTGTTTTTCTATACTAGGAATGTTTAATCTAAATTCATATAGCGCAGATAACTTCAAATTATCTCTAACACTACCTGTTGCATAAAATTTTATCTGCTGTCTAGCAATATCACTCTTTAAATAATAATATAGGTACTGTTTATTTAACTCTTCAGATACATAAAAAACATTATAAAGTGGACTAACAAGAACTTTATCTTCATTACGTAGCCAATCAATAGAACCTACATTTATTCTTGAAGGATTATACGCAAAGTAACCTTTAGGAACAATTTTATAATTTGATTTATTATTACTGGTTACATCTTTGTTAAAAAAATTTTTACAAAATCCTTCCGTATTTGTAACACTATAAACAGGAATGTCTTCATTTAATTTGTTTCTAACAGAGATTTCTTTTATATAATTCCCCAATTTTTCTTTCATCTACTATACAAATCCGAATTTGAAATCATGAAATATACTTTTTATGAGATATTTTTACATTATTTTGATTAACCATTGCATATTTCATAGTTGTATCTATCTGAGAATGCCCCAATAAGCTTTGAACTTGTTCGATAGGCATTCCTTTATCTATTGCTCTAGTAGCTAATGTCCTTCTAAATTTATGTGGATAAACTCTTGTTATTCCTAAACTTCTCCCAAGTTCTCTTAACCTTATTTCTACACCACTAATCTTTAATCTATTATATGGTTTATTTAGTGATACAAATAAAGCAGGATTATCATCTTCCCTACTTTCCAAATAATTTTTTAAATGTATTTTTGTTCTTGCATCAAAATAAACAGGTCTTTCTTTGTTTCCTTTGCCAAAAACAACACATTCTCTATTCTCAAAATCAATATCAACTATATTTAATTTAACTAATTCTCCAACTCTCATTCCTGTAGAAGATAATAAATCTATAATAGCTAAGTCTCTTAGAGTATTAGTGCTATCTCTCAACATTTCTAAAACTTCATCACTGTAAGTTTCCTTAATAACTTTATCGGTTTTAATTTTCTTAATTCTTTTCATAGGACTTTTTAATATATAATTTTCTTCTTCTAGCCACGAAAAAAAACTAGATAAAATTCTTCTTATATTATCTACATTAGTTTTACTACAGTTATTTATTTTTTGATATTCACTAAGATATTCTCTTAAATCATCTGTTGTAAGATGATTTATATGTATTAATGTAAATTTAAGTAAATTTAATAGTGTAGACTTATAATATTTTATTGTTTTATCGCTGCATCCTTCAATTTGCTTTGCATTAATAAACTTACTTATTAATTCTTCATTTGAATATTGTTGCTCTATTCCTTCTAATTTATCATCATTTTTTATAACTTTTAAGTTTTCAGTCGCTCTTAATAATACTTTATGCAATATCTCTAGTTGAGCATTATCTAGATAATTTAGCATAGATTGTTCAATTTCTCTTATTAATTCTGTTTTCATTTAAATAACTCCTTTTATTATTATTATTATTTAAATGATATACATTAAATCAGTCTATCCAAAATATTTCTGCATTAAACTATCAAAAAGCATTTGAGTTTCATCTATTGACTTTTGAATTTCAAATTTTGATTTGTCTACTTGCTTAACAAAGTCAGCAAATTGATTTTGGAGTTCCAAAGAGGGATATGGCACCTCAAAATCTTTAATCATACCTAGATTTAAATTTTTTTGCCTCACACCTCTTCGTTGTTTTAAAAACTCATTTTTCATAAGCTCTAATTCAAAATACAAAAAAATAACATTTATCTTATTGCTCGGAATTATGCACGCACAAGCCTGATTGCATGATGACTCTTTTTGTAAGATACCCATTTTAAAAGCAGCAGTATCATACATTCCAACTAGTAAACTTCCAGACGGAAACAATTTAGCCGAACTTTTATTAATTGCTTCAGCAGTGATCTTTTCGACCGAGTCCTTTAAGAACAATGAGTTTAACTCTCCGGCAGAATACCAATCTATTGAACCCTCAAAATAAGCCGGATTGGAACGCGGGGGAGTCCCTCCGCTCTTCCAAGACCCTAAATTTTTTAGAGACCTAAAAGGAAGTCCATAATTATTGAATGTAGGATCTCCAAACATCTCGACAAATCGAGCTTTAACTAATTCATCAAATTTATTTAAGATTCTTATTTTTATTTGATGAATGTTTTCAATTTTTTTTAATATATTAACTATAATTTTCTGTTTTTTAAGTGGGTATATCATAACGTCTACTTTTTTTAGATTTTCTCTAGTTATCTGAGGTTGAGCAGAACCACTGATTACTTTATTAAAGTTATAATTTTTAAGATAATAATATAAATACTCAACATTAACAATTGAAGATAAATCATCTAAACACATTGCATTTCCTGTAATATAAGATTTTGGAGAAGATAGATTAATTGAACCACATGACGCTCCTCGACATGTAATCAAAATAGTTTCTTTTTCATGATTAAATTCATTATAGTATCCTATAATACCATTTGCTCCATAAACAGGATATCCAATAGTTAACAATTTACCTTTTGGAATTGTTTTCCATTGTTTAGGATTACAAATTTCTGTTAACTTTTTATATTCCATACCAATACAAATCCGAATTTGTTGAACACATTTCGGATATCTCCTTTCTATTCATCCTTTAACAATTCTTTTAATTCAATTAATTCTTTATTAATATTTTCTTCTAATTTAAATATTTCAGCTAATATTTCTTCTGTTGGTGGATATTCTATTGGCACATATTCAATTTTTTTATATTTATTAATTGATAAATCATAATCTTTATCAACTATTTCTTCTTTACTCACAAAGAAACTTTGTTCAGTTCTTTTTCTATTTTTTTCTTTACTTAAATTATTAAATCTCTCAACAATATCCGGAATATCATTGTCTTGTACTGGAGATCTTTTGTCATCTAATGAAAATCCATCATTTTGCATATCATAAAACCAAACATCTTCAGTGCCTGAAGGATCTTTAGTAAAAACAATTACCGCAGTTGAAACTCCAGCGTATGGTTTAAATACTCCTGAAGGCATTGAAATAATAGCTTCTAACTTATTATTTTCTATTAATTCTTTTCTTATAGATTTGTGTGCTCTAGATGAGCCAAATAAAACTCCATCTGGAACAATACAAGCACATCTTCCGCCAAGTTTTAATGACTTGATAAACAATGCTAAGAATAATAATTCTGTTTTTTTAGTTTTACATAAAGCTAATATATCCGGTGATATATCTTCTTGAAAAACACTTCCTTTAAAAGGTGGGTTTGCAAGTATTAACGAATATTCATCTCTAACAGTATTCTCTACAGATAATGAATCTTGTCTTTTTATATTTGGTTCATCAACTCCATGTAATAATAAGTTCATTGCTCCAATTCTTAACATTGAAGGGTCAGTATCAGAGCCGCTAAACATTTTTGTTTTAAAATAATTCATTTTATCAACGTTATATAGATCATTGCTATATTTTTCTTGAATAAATTGCGCACTTCCTAATAAAAATCCTGCAGAACCCTCTCGTGTCAAGCTAATGACAATAATTATATTAATGGATAATAAAATTAAAAGCAGTCAACTTTATTAAGTCAACTGCTTTTTTAAAATATTATATT
>JGI24707J26582_10000407_pt1 | contig 33029 bp, 29 predicted proteins | sample BioPla1DNA1_FD_26582 | JGI IMG/M metagenome (IMG submission 26582)
AATAAGTATGGATATGCTGAGTATGAAGAACTATGCTCTGCTTTTCACGCAAAATGATGCGATGTACTTTAGTTGGTATAAAAATAGTATAATAATCACGGTTTTCTATACAGCTTTGTCGGTATTTTTATCATCTCTTGTTGGATATGGCGTTACGATGTACGATTTTAAGTTCAAAAGACCATTGGTTGTTATAATACTTAGTACCATGATGATACCCATCGAAATACTAATGTTACCATTATATAGAGAAATGTTAAGTTTTGGATTACTAAATACCTACACTGGGGTAGTGCTTCCCTTTGCGGTATCAGCATTTGCAATCTATTTCTTCATGCAATATACACAGACACTACCTAAAGAATTAATGGACGCCGCAAGAGTAGACGGTTGTGGTGAATTTCGAATATATTACCAAATTATGGCCCCAATCATGATACCTGCCTTTGGAACCATGGCAATATTGCAGGCAATGACTGCATGGAATGATTTTCTTTGGCCATTAATTGTTATGTCTACAAATAGAAATTTTACTTTAACCGTAGGATTACAAACCTATCTTACGCCATATGGTAATAATTATAATATGCTATTTTCGGGTGCAGTTTTATCAGTTATACCTATTATGATATTGTTTTTAGCAAATCAGAAAACCTTTATTTCAGGACTGACCATTGGTGGGGTAAAAGGATAAGGGGGGGATACTCTTGGAAGTACGTTTTCATCTGCTAAGACCTGAACAAATCTCAGAAAGACGTCAAGACTTTCCTGTAGTTTATATACCACTTGGAACGCTGGAATGGCATGGATTACATAATCCAATGGGAGCAGACGGGCTACAAGCTGAGACATTGGCCATAAGATGTGCAACTCTTGGCGGTGGGCTGGTTTTCCCTACTGTGTATTATGGGGAAAGTAGAGTAGGCTCTTTGTTAGAAACAGATCCATCCCTTAAAGCTGGTGTTGCTCAGAGGTTGAATGTATCATTGGAGTGCTTCGATGAAGATAGATTCCCGTACTCCCATAGTCAGCAAATTGAACACTATCATAGGCATTTAGTTCACATTCTTGCAGAAGCAGCATCATACGGTTTTAAATTAGCTATATTCGTTGTAGGTCATTATCCTCTATTAGATCATGCTAGGGCGGCCATATTGTTTTACAATCAATGGTGTTATGATAAAGAGTGGGCACATATGGGGGTATGGGCTTTTGCAGATTACATACTACTAGAGGGCCTATACGATAACCCTGGGGATCATGCCGGTGCATGGGAAACTTCCCATCTTTTAGCATCACACCCAGAGTGTGTAGATTTGTCTAGAGCAAAACGTGATCTTCAATATGGCATTATGTCTACTCGAGATCCTTTGATATCGACTGCCGAATTTGGAAACAAAATATATGATGATGCAGCTAAAATCGCAATAGAGAAGGTAAAGGAACGGTTAGAACATCCTGAGCTTTATAGTGGGCACGGTATGCCGCTTTAACTGATTTCACATTGCAGAAAAACTCCAAAACCTTTTAATTTAATGGTTGGGAGTTTTTTTATGCTAAACAGCAGGTATGTTTTTTCTGTTGCTGGAGTTGTTAGTTGTTCTCTTATGTGATAATCTGGGTATATTAAATAAATATGCTCAAATATCTGTAAATCTCATTCGTTATAACAAAATGTTATAAACTGGTTTATTTTATGTATAAGCCTAGATGAGATTTAATAAGATGAGAATAATAGCATGGTGACAAATAAATTATAAGAAAGGTGATAATATGTCATCAGAAATATATTTAGCTGGTGGTTGTTTTTGGGGAGTAGAAAAATATTTGTCACTTATTCAAGGCGTTGAATCAACTCAAGTGGGATATGCAAATGGTAATACATTATGTCCAACGTACGAACAAGTATGCACAGAGAATACAGGCCATGCTGAGGTAGTAAAGGTAGTATACAATCCTAATATTATTTCACTTACAGAATTGTTAAACCTATATTTCGAGGTCATTGATCCTACATCTGTAAATAAACAAGGTGGGGATATTGGTATGCAATACCGTACAGGCATATATTATATAAATGTAATGGATTTGCCACTGATTAATCAAGCAATCCATAAGCTTCAAAAGAAATACGAAAAACCCATCGTTATAGAAGTGGACTTACTTAGAAATTATTTCCCTGCAGAAGAATATCACCAAAATTATCTCGATAAGAATCCTCATGGATATTGTCATATTAGTCCTGATTTTTTTAAAAAAGCAGCAAAAGCCCATCCAACGGGAGAGAGGTAATTTGTGGTAATAAATCAAAAGATATTCTATTAAAGAATATGTTTATACTAAACATAAATAGGAGGAGCTCATTGTATGGAAAAAAATGTTGACAAGCGATACAAACATCGTTTGGGAGAAAAAACAATTACCGTAGTTAAAGCAGACGGTGAGCCAGTTGCTAACCGTGAGTTTACTATTAAACAGACAGGGCATCAGTTTCTTTTTGGCAGTACGGCATTTGAAGCCATACCCCTTGTTAATAACGAGCTAGACGCAAAAAAGACTGAATTAGCAAAAGAAATTTTTCAAAAGTATTTTGAAGTTTTTAATTATTCAACATTACCTTTTTATTGGGGGAGGTTTGAACCAACTGAAGGGAAGCCAGGAACCGAAAGATACAAAAAAGCTTCAGAGTGGCTGATTTCAAAGGGGAATAAGTTAAAAGGGCATCCACTTTGTTGGCACACGGTAACAGCACCATGGCTTCTTGAAAGAAATAATGAGCAGATTTTTCAAATGCAATTAGATCGAATATATAGAGATGTTACCGATTTTGCAGGTTTAGTGGATATATGGGATGTAATAAATGAAGCTGTTATTATGCCCATTTTCAAAAAATATGATAACGGTATAACTAGATTATGTAAAGATATGGGCAGAATTCCCCTCATCCGTGAGTTGTTTCAAGCCACAAGAAAAGCAAATCCAGATGCCATTTTGCTAATAAATGATTTTGAAACATCAGAATCATACGACATTTTAATCGAAGGTTGTCTTGAATCGGGAATTGCCATTGATGCAATCGGGATACAATCACATATGCATCAAGGATATTGGGGTGTCGATAAAACACTTGAGATTCTTGAACGTTTCTCCAGGTTTAAACTCCCTATTCATTTTACCGAGGTCACTTTAGTATCAGGGAAAATAATGCCACCTGAAATTGTTGACCTTAACGATTATGTTGTGGACTCGTGGCCATCAACACAGGAAGGTGAAGAAAGGCAAGCTGAAGAAATATCTTTGCACTACAAGACTTTATTTGCACATCCGTTGGTAGAGTCTATAACATACTGGAACTTTGTTGATGGTGGATGGCTCGGTGCACCTGCGGGATTACTGCGTAAAGATGGATCTATAAAACCTTCCTATGAGCAATTACATAAGCTCATTAAGAGTGAATGGTGGACCGGAGAAAAGACTTATATAACTGATGAAACTGGAACAATAAATATAACTGGTTTTTATGGAGACTATGAGATTCACTCTAAAGGCATTTTCGTAGACAGCTTCAAACTGTCATTGAATAATTTACATGACAGAATTGTTTTAAAATAAATGGTTACCAGTTAACTATTTCAAAATTAAAATAATATAATGTTTCTTGTACCCGAAACCATAAGCGAGGATGANCTATAAATAATGCATGTTTCGATGTTACATACTTGCATTTTCAATACACTATACATTACTGTTTATCAGTTAAAGCTTATTGTAAAGGTGCATTAAATAAGATAATTTCGCAATACCCTTAGGCAAATTAACATTGACAGAATACTGGTATTTTGATAAATTTAGAACAAGATAAATGTTGCGAAGAACTAAAATTACCCTAACTTCTATAAGCGACAAGTATGAATTGCTCTATAAACGAGCATATCAAAAGCCACGGTTATAAACCGCTTAAGTTATGAAGGTTTACAAACTAAGAATTTCATTATAAACCGATCATTACAAGGGTAAAAAGTATGTAAGCCCATAATAAATGAGCTTCGTAAATAAATTATATGATTTTTTGGAGGGAAGGATATGAAGAACAAAAAATTTCTTGTGCTTCTGTTGGTTATGTCAATTATTGTGGCAGTATTTGCTGGTTGTGCTCCATCAGATAAGGCCTCACGCGATGACAAACCACAAGTAACTACGACACCTAGTGATACGACTGATAAAGTAACCCCAACGAAGAAAGCTGATCCAACTAAAGCTCCAGAACCAAAAAGTGAGACACCATTAGTTGTAGGCTATGCAGCTTTTAGTGAAAAATTCAGTCCATTTTTTGCAACCACAGCTTATGACAGAGACGTTTCTGATTTAACCCAAGTTGCAGTATTAACAACAGACAGAACGGGTGGTATTATTTACAATGCAATCAAAGGTGAGACCGTTCCATATGAGGGTACTGATTATTTCTACAACGGTGTAGCAGATGTTAAGGTTACATACGATGAGAAAGCTGATATAACTACATATAACATCAAAATCCGTGACGATGTTAAATTTAGTGATGGTCATGTTATGGACGCTGATGATATTATCTTTACATATTATGCTCTTTCAGACCCCACGTATACTGGATCTTCTACAATATATTCATATGACATTATAGGTATGGAAAACTATAGAAAAAACAACTCTATGGCTGAACAAACCGATGTTACTGCAGAAGAAGTTGCTGCTGAGTTAGCAAAACCAAGTGCTGAAGTTGCAGCGGCTATAAAAGACTTTGTTGTTGATGTTCTTACCTCAGAGTTGGATTGGGTTAAGTCTTTATATGGAAATGCAAGCTATGCATCTTACACAGATAAATATCCTCAAGCTAAAGATTTGTTTGCATTCTTCTATAACATAGATGAGGGCTACGATTCAACCAAAGTTGAGGACGAAGCTCAGGTACTGAAAGATATTCTCGCACAATACGGTGATGACTGGAAAGCACTCAGTATGGGATATGCTAGTTCTGAAACCTATTTCCAACCTGATATCGAAGGCATAGTGAAAGACTCAATCCTTGACAAAAAGCTTTCTACTGCAGGTGGTAATGAAGTTCCAAATATTGAAGGAATTAAAAAATTAAGCCAGACAGAAGTAGAAGTAAAGTGCCGTGGATTTGAAGCTCCTGCTGTATACAGTATTTGTGGTATTGATATAACTCCATTGCATTACTATGGTGATGAATCTCAATATGATTACAAGAATAATAAATTTGGTTTCCCAAGAGGAGATCTTTCAATAATAGAAGCAAAAACCACAGTTCCGATGGGTGCAGGACCTTATAAGTTTGTTAAATATGAGAACAAAGTTGTTTATATGGAAGCAAACGAACATTATTACAAAGGTGCACCAAAAATTAAATATTTACAACTAAAAGAAACAACCGATGGTGAAATGATAGCTGGTGTGGGTACTGGAGTTATCGATTTAGCAAATCCTTCCGGATCAGTGGCTAAGTTTGAAGAGCTAAAGAGTTACAACTCTAATGGAGATGCCACAGGTAATGTGATTACAACCAGTACAGTGGACAACCTTGGTTATGGTTACATAGGAATTAATGCAGATAACGTTAATGTTGGTGGGGATCCAGGATCAGCAGCAAGCAGAAATTTAAGAAAAGCTTTTGCTACAGTATACTCAGTACACCGCGACGTTGCAATAGACAGCTATTATGGAGATGCTGCAGCAGTTATAAACTATCCTATTTCAAACACTTCATGGGCTGCTCCGCAAAGAGCTGATGAAGGATATAGAGTAGCATATTCAATTGATGTAAACGGTAATCCTATTTATACAGCTAACATGGTTGCTGATGAAAAATACGATGCAGCTATTGAAGCAGCAAAGGGATTCTTTAAAGCAGCAGGTTATACTTATGATGAAGCAAGTGGTAAGTTTACTGCAGCTCCAGAAGGCGCAAAACTTGAATATGAAGTTATAGTACCTGGTGATGGTACTGGGGATCACCCTGCATTTGCAATCTTAGCTAATACAAGATCTTCACTAGAGAAGATTGGTATTACATTGAAAATCAATGACCCATCAGATGCGAATGTATTGTGGGATGCAATTGATGCTAACACCCATGAAATGTGGGCAGCAGCTTGGCAATCTACTATTGATCCAGATATGTATCAGGTTTACCACAGTAGCAATGCTGTTGGAAGAGGTGGTACCGATAGTAACAATTATAATATTGTTGACTCCGAACTGGATAAACTAATTATAGACGCTAGACAAAGTGCAGACCAAGCTTTCAGAAAAGCAACATACAAGAGAGCTTTGGATGTAATACTTGACTGGGGTGTAGAGATTCCTACATACCAGAGACAGAACTTAGTTATCTTTAGTACTGAACGTGTGAATATCGATTCAATTACACCTGACATCACCACCTATTGGGGCTGGATGCAGGATATTGAAAAAATGGAAATGAGATAATTTGCAATGAGTTCTTATATAGAGCCCGCAATGCGGGCTCTATATGTGTTTAGAGTATTTTGGCTGTTTAGAATTCTGTTTGTTGGTATTATTTTATAAATTATATAAGTAACTATCTAAAATTTATTAGAATTAAATAGATAACTAGTAAAGAGGGGTCATCATGGGAAAATATATTTTAAAAAGACTTTTACTATGCCTACTTTTACTATTTTTAGCGTCATTCATAATCTATACCATTATGCGTTTTTTGCCTACATCATATGTTGAAACTCAAGCAAGACAGCTTGCATCGCTTCCAGGGGCGAAAAGCTATAGCGAATGGTTGGAGCAGTTGAATGCCAAATATGGTATGGATGTAGGTATACTAAAAGGTTATTCTATATGGTTAAGCCATGCATTTCAAGGAGATTTTGGGGATTCGTGGCAATTTAATGTTCCGGTAACAGAAAAGTTTTCGGAAGTAATTTGGGATTCCTTTACTTTGGGAGCTATTTCTTTAATATTGCAGGTATTAATTTCTGTTCCACTTGGAATTCTTGCCGCAAGAAAGCAATATAGCAAAACCGATTATTCTGTTACTGTTTTAGCATTATTAGGTATTTCGCTTCCTACTTTTTTCTTTGCAACTATACTGAAATTGGTTTTCTCAGTTTGGTTGGGCTGGTTTGATCTCTATGGAAAGGTAGGCAGATATTATGAGCAACTTGATGCTATTGGCAAGTTTTTCGATGTCGCAGCTCACTATGTTCTACCAATAATGACATTAACGATTATTAGTATAGGAAGTCTTATGCGTTATACTCGTACTAATATGCTTGAGGTTTTAAATTCAGATTATATAAGAACAGCAAGGGCTAAAGGATTGCCCGAAAAAAGAGTTATTAACCATCACGCGTTTAGGAATACTCTCATACCTATTGTAACCATATTAGGAGGATCTCTACCTGGACTTTTTGCAGGAGCAATGGTAACTGAGACTCTTTTCCAAATACCTGGAATTGGTTATACGTCATATTTAGCAATAAGAAGTGGAGATATACCATTTACTATGTTCTATATGACTTTTTTAGCCGCACTAACACTGCTTGGTACATTAATAGCTGATATCTTGTATGCTGTAGTAGATCCTCGCGTAAGAATCAGCTAATGGAGGCGTACTAAAATGATTGAAAATTTGAGAACATGCGGTGGAACCACCACCGTTTTAAATAGGAGGTAAATCGTGGATAATAATAACAATTCAAGAAATGATAATCCTAAAGAATCTGGGGATTACATGAAAAACGCAAATGAGCATATTAGCGTATCCACCAGCCTTGATGATGAGCAAAGGGTAAAGGTTTTATCTCCAGGCATGCTCGTGTTTAGAAGATTTATTCGGAATAGGCTTGCAATTGTAGGATTCTTTATCATTTTGTTTATGTTTTTATTCTCATTTGTGGGTGGATTTCTCACGCCGTATGATGAAACTGAAGTTTTTACATATGTTGGGACTATGTCAAAAGAGTATGCCAGCATAACACAGAATACTGAGTTAAGATATACTGTAGCAGAAGGAAAAGAATACAACGATGGTGCACATGCTCAGTTTATACTGGCTAAAAATAGTGGAAAAAAATTCTTCACATACAACGGTATTGAATATAGCATAATTCAAGAAGATGAAGACTTATACATAATTACACAAGTTACACCAGTTGCAAATGTTACATATTTCAGAGGCCTTTTTGGTATAGCGCCAATGGAGGGTTTCGAAGTTTCAAAGGTACTTGAAGAAAGTGTTATGTCAGCTCTTGAAGCAGGAGAAGAACAATTTGAGATACAAGGTGAAGTCTACACTCTCACTCGTGAGAACAAGGACTACATCCTAGGTAAATCTGAAAATGCTGCTCTAGAATCAACACTAATAATTGATCCTGCGCAGCAAAATTTAAATGTGGATTTTGATTTTAAATATGCTGCCGAAAAAACAATCCGTGATCAAGATTCAGGCTCATTTAGTGCAAATGGACAAATGTTTGAAGTAGAAGAGCATAATAATATCTCTGTTATCTATCAACTCGGTTCGAATGATAGGATTCCGTATGCGATAATTTCGAGTTATGCAATGCAACCTTCTTCACCTGAAATGTTTTTGAGCATTGATTTCAAAGCCACTGTGTTAGAAGCGATTGAAGAAAATAAGGGATTGTTTCATTTTCAAGATGAAAATGGTAATGCAGAATACACAATCACTAGGATAAATAATGTTTACACAGTTAAGACAGAGACACCAACCCATTTAATATCCATGCATGAATCTCCTTCAAATAAGCATTTGCTTGGAACAGATGCCCATGGAATGGACGTATTAACTCGTCTCATGTATGGAGGAAGAATATCTTTATCCATTGGTTTTATTGTTGTGTTTTTAGAAATAGTTATTGGTATCGTCCTTGGTGGTTTAGCAGGCTACTTTGGTAAATGGGTGGACATGCTTATAATGCGTGTTGTCGATGTATTTAACTGTATTCCGTTTTTACCATTGATGATAATTATGGGTTCGGTTATGGATTCTCTCGATGTACAACCAGATAAGAGGATATTTTATTTAATGTTAATTTTGGGGATTATGAGTTGGCCGGGTATAGCGCGAATGGTGCGTGGACAAATTCTTTCATTAAGAGAACAGGAATTTATGATTGCTGCTGAAGCAACAGGCATTAGAGTTTCAAGACGCATATTCAAGCATCTAATACCAAATGTAATTCCGCAATTAATAGTTTTGGCAACCCTTGGTCTTGGAAACATAATACTATATGAGTCCACATTAAGCTATTTCGGTCTCGGTGTTAAGTTCCCTTTCGCTTCTTGGGGTAACATAATAAGTGGTGTATCCACCGCATATGAAATGACAAACTTCTGGTTTGTATGGATACCTGCAGGGCTCTTAATTTTACTTACAGTATTAGGATTCAACTTTGTCGGTGACGGCCTTCGAGACGCTTTTGATCCCAAGATGAAAAGGTAGGTGCTGAAGATGAAGAATGTTAAAGATGATAATGGAAAAAAGAGTAAAATATCCTTACGTGCTAAAAAAACGAAAATAAAGAATATTAATTATATTTCTGCAAAGGAATCTCGGAGGATTGCGAAAGAAAACAGAAAGATCACCAAGGAACTGGACAAGAATTTTAATCGGAAAAATGTTCCAGAAGTAGAATATAGCTCTGCTATGCGCAATCCGGAAAATGTTGTGGAGTTTGATAATCTACATACATATTTCTTTACAGATATAGGTACTGTTAAAGCCGTAAATGGCGTAACATTTGATGTTCCTAGAGGCAAAACAGTGGGAGTTGTAGGTGAGTCAGGATGTGGTAAGTCTGTTACCAGCCTTTCTTTGATGCAGCTTGTTCAAAGGCCACAAGGGCAGATTGTTGAAGGTGAAATTAGATTTGATTCGGGGGATTTTGTTTATAATATTGCAAAGACACCAGCTGAAAAAATGCAGGAAATCAGAGGCAATAAAATGTCAATGATCTTCCAGGAACCTATGACAAGTCTGAATCCTGTTTTTCGAATAGGGGATCAGATGGATGAAGTTATTGAGCTACATAATGTACAGTTATCCAAAGAAGAGGTAAAAGAAAGAACCATTGAGATGCTTGAGTTGGTAGGCATTGCCAATTCGGAAGGTGTTTATAAAATGTATCCACATGAGTTGTCCGGTGGTATGCGTCAAAGAGTTATGATAGCCATGGCTCTTGCTTGCTCGCCCAAACTCATAATAGCTGATGAGCCAACAACTGCTCTAGATGTTACAATTCAGGCACAGATATTGGATCTTTTAAGAAGACTGAAAGAACAGATAAATAGCAGTATAATGCTTATTACTCACGATCTAGGAGTAATAGCTGAAATGGCAGACTATGTTGTTGTAATGTACGCTGGAAAAATTGTTGAAAAGGGCACCGCTTATGATATATTTCACAACCCATGCCATCCTTACACAATTGGATTGATGAACAGTAAACCTGTTGTGAATAAGAGAGTCGACAGATTATACAGCATTCCAGGTAACGTTCCCAATCCGGTAAATATGCCAAACTACTGTTATTTTAGAGACAGATGTGATAAACGTATTAAAGCTTGTGACGGAGAATATCCTCAGGAGTTTTACCTTAATGACACCCATATGGTTAGCTGTTACCTGTATTCACAAGCGAAGGAGGTGCAAAATGGCTAATACAATTGAAGAAGTTAAAACTACTGTTGAAGAGCGTAACAATAATGAAAAAGGTAATGGATATTTACTCGAAGTTAAGAATCTGAAAAAGTATTTTCCTATTAATAAAAGTGTATTATTAGGCGCTAAAGGGTATGTCAAGGCAGTAGATGGGGTTACTTTTGGAATTAAGAGAGGGACCACAATGGGACTTGTTGGCGAATCAGGCTGTGGTAAAACCACTATTGGCAAAACCATCCTAAGACTTACAGATAAAACCGATGGCGAGGTCATATTTAATGGTACATCTATTTTTGACTTGAACAAGAAAAATTTACGGTCCATTCGTCCCCGAATTCAGATTATATTCCAGGATCCTTATTCAAGTCTTTCTCCACGATTACCAGTAGGAGAGATAATTGGCGAGGCTGTTAGGGATAACAATCTTGTTCCAAAAGAAGAGTTTGATGATTATATAACAAAAATTATGCTAGACTGTGGTTTACAACCTTACCATAAAGACCGATACCCTCATGAGTTCTCTGGTGGGCAACGGCAGAGAATATGTATTGCAAGGGCTATTGCGTTAAAGCCTGACTTTATAGTATGTGATGAGCCTGTATCAGCGCTGGATGTATCAATACAGGCACAAATAATTAATTTATTGAAAGACTTACAAGATAAATATCACCTAACTTACTTGTTTATATCCCACGATTTATCGGTGGTAGAGCATATATCTGATGAAATTGGAGTTATGTATTTAGGTAACCTTGTTGAACACGCTGATAAGGAAGCTATATTTGCTAATCCCCTTCATCCGTATACGAAGGCGTTGTTTAGTGCAATACCCATACCCGATCCTGATGTAAAAATGAATAGGATCATACTTGAGGGTAATATACCTTCGCCGGCAAATCCTCCAAGTGGCTGTAAATTTCACACAAGATGCAGTTCATGTATGGAAGTATGTAAGACGGTTGTACCAAAAGAGATTGAGGTTGAAAAAGGTCATAAGGTTGTTTGTCATTTGTATGATAAGGGTATTAATAAGGATAAATAAAACTAATAAATTGTAATTTTACGGATTCATGTGCGAATTGTACGCATAACGATGTTTTGCGAAAGTGCAAATCACACGAAAGTTAAAGTATTTTAAGAGTAGAGGTTTATGGCGCGTGCCAGTGGGTTCGTGCCTTCCTTTACTTGTAATACTAAGATAGTTTACGGGAATAATTTAGTTATGAGAAAAAAGAAAACCTACGAAGATGATGATGGCAGAGTTATTGCTAATATGAATATTGAAGGTACTCCATGGTATGTAAAGAAGAATCCTATGCAGGACAAATCTTTATCTGGAGAATCTAGTACAGAAAAGCCAAATAATAAAGAGACTTTTTACATTATTAGGGGTGCACTTGCTGCTGCGTTACTAATTGCTTTAGTATTTGTGGCAGTTTTCTTCATATTTTTACTATTCTGTACACAGGTTTGGTTTAAGTAATATTGCAAATTATTAATCATTTTGAGGGATTATTTGATGGATAACAAAGATAAAGTAAGCAAAAACAAACAATCTGGATATAAAAGGCATGTGGTGCCTTGTTCAAATTGTGGCAAAGATATACTTGATCACATGACCCAGTGTCCCTTCTGTAAGGCAGAGATTACACCTAAATATTATAAGCCTATGGACCCATCGATATCAAAGAAGATAAGGTTTGCATTAGCTGTTATAGGCTTTATTATAATAATTATTTTGCTATTTTTTGGAGAGTAGCATTTCTTATTTCTCACGTATTACGTTCAATTTTTCTATTTTTCTGTTTTTATAGTATACTATAAGAAAAAATAAGGGAAAATGCTTTCGTAAATTGTTTTCCTAATGAGCATCTATGTAATAGAACTGAAAAAGTAAGTTATCTGATAGTTAATTTATCGAGAAAATTATCAAAAAATCAATAGATTATGGAGTTATTATGAATAAAAAAGTACCATTATCAGAACTACAAAATAGAATGAAACGTTTTAGAGATAAAATGAGTGAGATAAATCCTGACTGGGAATTGGCCGTTATTATAAGTAAAGTCAATCAGTACTATTTTGCAGGCACTATGCAAGACGGCATGATATTAATTCCACGAGAGCAGGAAGCAGAGTATTGGGTAAGAAGAAGCTTTCAAAGAGCTGTAGATGAATCTTTTTTCAACATTATAAAGCCTATGAATAGCTATAGAGAGGCAGCAGCATCTTTTACAAAGCAAAGTAAAATACCGTCGACAGTGTATTTTGAAACAGAGATTGTTACCCTTGCTTTAGCTAATAGAATCCAAAAACATTTCCCTTTTGAATCGATAAAATCTGTAGATCCAGTTATAAATTCTATAAGGGCAATCAAAAGCCAATATGAGCTTGAATTGATGAAAAAGTCAGGGGATATTCACCAAAAAGTTTTGGAGGAGAAAATACCCAGTATACTGTACGAAGGAATGAGCGAAGCAGAACTTGCCACAAAACTTTATGTTGCTTTAGTTGAGGAAGGACATGATGCAAATGTCCGTTTTGGCATGTTTGATACACCAATGATATTAGGACATATTAGTTTTGGTGAAAGCTCAATTTACCCGACATTTTTTGACGGACCGGGCGGTAATTATGGTATGAGTCCTGCTGTACCCTCGTTTGGAAGTCGAGAAAACAAGTTGAAAATGGGCGATTTAGTATTTATTGATGCAGGTTGTGCGGTGAATGGGTATCACACTGATAAGACAATGACTTATATGTTTGGTAGGAAATTGCCTGATGACGTGATTAAAATTCATAGGCAATGCGTGGAGATTCAAAATGAAGCAGCATCTATGCTCAAACCCGGGGCTATTCCTAGTGAAATATACAAAGCCATACTAGATAAACAAAGTGACGATTTCTTTGAGAATTTTATGGGCTTTGGCAGCAGGAAAGTTAAATTTATCGGACATGGTATTGGTTTAAACATAGATGAGTATCCAGTAATTGCTGAAGGTTTCTTTGAACCTTTGGAAGAAGGAATGGTTATAGCACTAGAACCTAAGAAGGGAATTGAAGGCATAGGGATGGTGGGAGTAGAGAATACTTTCATTGTGACTCCTGAAGGCGGAAAATGCATAACAGGCGATAATCCCGGCCTAATACTCGTATAACACAAATAACACAGAGGGACGGTTCTTTTGTGCTATTTAACACAAGGGGACGGTTCTTTTGTGTTCTCATACAAGAACTCAGAAAACAAAATCGATCAGCTCTTAAAATAAATCTAATCTTTATGAGTTAGGATAGACCATAGTAAAAAACGTTGAAATTTAGTATTTGAAAATGTGCTATTATTCACCTGTTACTTATTATAGTATGATATTACATATTGAAACTTGGGCATGTTTTTTATATGGCAAATACAGATTTGAATCCTGCAAGAGCAAAAAGTGGTAGAGAGGTATAGTATAAGTTTTATAATTAACAACACAAAAGAACCGTCCCCTTGTGTTCCTTGTGTTCTTGTGTCCCTCTGTGTTATTGTGTTATTGTGTTTTTTTATAGGAGTTCTGTACTAAAGTATCGCTCAGCTCTGTCACAAAGAATAGTTGATATATTAACACCTTCACCGTATTTTTTAGCAAGTTGAATTGCAGCCCATACATTGCAGCCCGATGAAATGCCAACTAATAAACCTTGTTTTTTAGCTAAAACCCTTGAAGTATTTATAGCGTCCTCATCTGTAACCTCAATAACCGAGTCAATTAATGATGTATCCAATACAGGTGGAACAAACCCATCTCCAATTCCCTGTATTTTATGAAATCCCGGATCCTGCCCTAATAATGCCGAGACGTTTTTTGGCTCTGCTGCAACAATTTTTACATTGGGGTTTTGCTCTTTTAAGAACTTGCCTATTCCACCAATAGTACCACCGCTGCCAACCCCTGAGACAAAAATATCCACATTTTTATCTAACTGTTTCCATATCTCAGGTCCGGTTGTAAGGTAGTGTATCTTCGGGTTGTTAGGGTTCTCAAACTGCATGGGAATGTACACTAATGGGTCCTCACGTTTTATTTTCTCAGCTTCCCTTATAGCTCCTTCGACATTTTCTTCTGCAGGTGTTAAAACGAGCTTAGCACCAAGAGCTTGCATAATTTTTTTTCGTTCTTCACTCATATTTGAGGGCATAACAATAATTACTTCATAACCTTTTTGGACACCTACTAATGCAAGTCCAATTCCTGTGTTACCTGAAGTAGGCTCGACAATCTTCATGCCTCTTTTTAGCTCTCCTGAGGCTTCAGCCTGTTCGATCATATATTTTGCGATACGGTCCTTAATACTACCACCAGGGTTTAGGAATTCTGCTTTTCCATATATGTTATACCCTGTTGCCTTTTTAAGACTAATCATACATGTATTGCCTATTAAGTCTAAAACATTATATGCTTTCACCATCATCCCTCTGTTCTTATGAATATTTATTTTATTAACTATATTACCATACAATAGCCAATTTAGCACAATAGTACAATAGTAAATTATGATTTCGAAAAATAATTGTTACAAAATGCTTGTAAGTAGGAAGAAAATGTGCTAAATATATTTAATATGCCAGTAAAAATTATGTAACATTATTACATTGAATGTATATGATTAATAAAATATAATGCAAGTACCATTATTATTTTCTACATCTTTAGTCAAGACAATTCGAGCTCATTATTTATTTGAGATTATTTTTTATATTAGATATATTTGGTGTTTATAGAACAGTAAACTACTAACCATAAACGCGTACATGCGTATTGTTTTCGGGGGCAAATTGGCTTATGATCTGTAGTGGCAAATTACAAATGAAAAAAAATGAAGTAATATGTTATAATACTATTAGTCAACTANTATTGAATAGTCCTTTCGGGATAGCAATTTTCAGTGCACCTGACCTTTTTCTAATAGATGCAAATCAAGTATGGTTAAAGAGGCTGGAGGAGCCGTACGACAATATAGCTTGTTCCGCCGGAAAACCCATTAGTGAAATTATTACAGGGTGGAAAGGAAGCCCGTTTGAAAGATTGTGGGAAACGGCATTACAAACAAAAGAAGGGGTTAGGTTACATGAATGTAGTTTTTTTAGAATGAAAAGAAGTAATATTTCTTATTGGGACATCTCCATAACTCCAATATTCAAAGGTGAAGAAGTTGCATTTTTTATTGAGACAGTAGTTGAGGTTACAGAAGATGAATTAAGCCGAAATAATAACAGTTATCGGTCCAATAACCTGTGTAAAAACATTCAAAACATTGAGACTATTTTTGAACACATGTCAGATGGCTTTTTTGTAGTTTATCCTGATTACAGCATAGTAGCTTTAAACAGTGAAGCTCATATTATTAAGCATTATTTTAATAGCTTTAAGTATAACGACATTCCAGCTAACATAAAGTACTACACATCCACAAATGATGAAATTCCCTACAATGATTTACCGGTATTTAAGATTATACAAGGAGATACATTCAACGCTTATNTAGTTACTGTTGTAACCAATGAAGATACACATCATTTTAGTGTTAGTGGTAGGCCCATATACGATAGCACAAGCAATATATATATATCTTTTATTCGTATAGTTGATGTTACAAAGCAAGTAAATGCAGATTACGATTTGAAGATTGAAAAACAAAAGATGGAATATCTTGAAAAAAGAATCGAGGAGAAAGACAATTTCCTTTCATTGATCTCTCATGAGTTTAAAACGCCACTGACGGTTATTATGGCTGCAATTCAGGCTTTAGAGCGTTGTAGTTATGAGTTAAGTGATAAGGCAAATTGGTACATAAATACAATTAGACATAATACATTGCGACAATTCAGGCTTGTTAGAAATCTTTTGGATATTACATCCAGAATAACTGATAAGTCGGAGTTAAGTGGAAGGAATGTTGATATAGTATTATTAACCAAATTTATATCGGAAGAAGCAAGACTTTATTCTATGAGGAAAGAACTAAATATATATTTTGTTTGTGATATAGAAGAGAAGATTATTTTTATTGATGATGAAAAATATAAGCGTGTTTTACTAAATCTTTTATCTAATGCAATAAAGTTCACACCTAAAGGTAAGAATGTGTATATTGAACTGTTCTTTAGAAATGGCTTTTTAAATTTGATAGTTAAGGATGAAGGTGTTGGTATTCCAGAGGATAAGATTGGCGTCATATTTGAACGATTCGGTCAAGTCGATAAAAGTCTTTCTCGTCTTGCCGAGGGAAGTGGAATAGGTCTATTTTTGTCAAAATTATTCGTTGAGGAATTAGGAGGAACCATATCTGTTACAAGTAAAATTGATGAAGGTACAACTTTCAAGGTAATCATCCCTACAACACCTAATGTTAATGGCATGTGTGATATCAAGTATGAGAATGAAAATAGAAAAATATTAGAGATGCTAGATATTGAGTTTTCTGATATTTATTTCTCCAGATAACTTAAACTTGCTGAACTTATTACGTATCACGTCACAGGCTTAAAAAATGAGAAGAATGTAAGTCTACACAGAACTATTAATATCATCGAAAAGTGTTTAATTAAAGTTGGAATTAGCGCCAATAAAGGAACTTGCCGTTTTGCTTTAAATAATGTAAGTTTTTGTGTATAATATGATATAGCAGAAAATATAATATATATTTTTTAACAAACAGTGTTATTAAATTGTACTTAGATATATAAAGGAAATAAAACATAAAAACGTATTTTCAACAAGCAGTGTTTTGAAATACATGTAGATTGTAGGCATTTATAGCAACATTATATTAATTTAATAGCGGGTATACATATGAAAAGGAACATAGAAATTCGTCAAATTATTTTATTTATCATAGGCATTTTAGGAATTCTTGATACTATTATTGTTAGAGCTTACGTACAAGGAATGGATCTGGGGGCATTTCTACCTGCAATAATTGGTATAGCATGCATAATTCTTTCACTAAAGCCACTATATGAGAGGCATATAAGTAGAATTCATCCAATAATACGCCGCTTTGTATATTGGTCTTTCATGTTATTTCTTTTTGTCTTTATATTATTAGAAAGTTGTATAATTTTTGGCGGTATTTATCAGCCGAGCACGGATACAGAACCTGAATATCTTGTAGTTCTTGGATGTGGAATTAAGCCTGATGGAAGTCCCACTCTTGCTCTTAAAAATCGGCTTGATTTAAGCATGNAATATGCAAAAGAGCATCCGGATACATATATTGTTATGTCAGGAGGTCAAGGGCCCAATGAACCGATGCCAGAGGCTCACGCCATGGCTTATTATCTTATTGACAGGGGCATAAATCCAGAGAGAATTATTATAGAAGACAGATCTAGCAGCACCATGGAGAATTTCAAGTATACAAAACAAATATTAGGCGAAAATGATGAAATAGCATTTATAACTAACAATTTTCATGTATTTCGCTCAAATATCCTAGCAAAACGCAACGGCTTTACTGCATATGGATATGGGGCACCTACTCCAGGTATTGTACTTATAAACAGCTACCTTCGAGAGTTTTTTGCAATTGTTAAATCCTTAATATTCGATCATCCATAGGCTCTTTGAACATCCATAGGTTATCTTATTGCTCATGGGACATTCGATCATTTGTTAGACGATTAAGGAAAGCTAAAGGATAATAAATATCTGATTACCCATAGGATATCTGGTCATCCATGAGTTCCTCTTGATTTTTTCTGTCTTGAATCATAGTCTCAAGTATTTCCAAGTATATTTCATGTGGTGATTCAATCCAATTTTTGCATATATTTCGTGCATCGTTTTTTGTTCCAGCTGCAATTTTAACTTCTAATAATGAAAAATCACTTTCCCGTATTTTACACAACACACTATATCCGTCACCTTCGGGCACATAATCGGCAGTAATCATTGTTTCGGTGTGGATATTCTTTTTAATCTCACCGACACTATCCTTGAGACGTTTTTTTAAGCCGGCAGGAAGAATCGATTCAAACATATTTAATATATCCATGCCTTTTTCACTTATAAGATAATAGGAGATATCTTCATTTTTTTCTACTTGAACTAACTCTTCTTCAATAAGTTCGCTTAGATATTGTTGCATATAGAAGTAGTTCATGAGCTTATTTTCAAGCATTATTCTAACGAATTGAATGCTACCGATAGGCATGTCTAAAATTTTAAGAAAGTACAGAATCAAAATTTTTTTTTCAGCGATATCCGAATGTTCATTCATCAGGTAAACCACCCTTTAATCTTTATAATTGTACATGATTGCTGTTATAATATTTTTCTAGATATTCTCATTCATTATACATATTTTATAGGTTTAAAACAACGCTTTGAATTTTTATGACATATATACGATGAGTTTTTGTTACTGTTCACGGCTATCTCTCAAGTATATTGAGTGTCGACTGTAACGAGTTTGTTAAGACATTTGTTCAATGAAATAATTACATAAACAAAACATTATAATAATAAAGCCGAGTTATCAACNTACCACACCCATGTTTCAAATTATTTGCATATTAGAATTTATTTGAAAAATCATCAGTTTAGTACGCCCATGTTCGACTATTAATACCCTCACTTTACTTGACATGAACCCTTATTCATTTATAATAATTAATGACAAGGTAACAAGTGACTACAATCTCGTATAGATAGGTGGAGAGTCTAATTTTTACGAAGTTCTTCATATTCGATAATAATCTTCTGAAGCAGAAAAAACAAATGATTAAAAGCTTGAAATTTGAATAGCCCCCATATTATTAATTGAGAGAATGAAAATTTAAGAAATAGAAAGCAGGTGCTATGTATGGCAGGTACAATAACCGAAAAAATACTTAATAAGCATATAGTCGAAGGTGAAAAAAAAGCAGGAGCTGAGGTTGCATTAAGAATAGACAACACGCTTACACAGGACGCGACAGGAACTATGGCATATCTGCAGTTTGAAGCTATTGGTATAGATAGAGCAAAAACTGAATTCTCTGTCAGTTTTGTTGATCATAATACTTTACAGACCGACTTTAAAAATGCTGATGATCATCTTTTCTTACAGTCTATTGCTCAGCGTTATGGGCTATATTTTTCAAGACCAGGAAACGGGATCTGTCACCAGGTATTCCTTGAACGTTTTGCAAAACCTGGAAACACTTTAATAGGATCCGATAGTCATACTCCAACTGCTGGTGGTATTGGTTGCTTTGCTATGGGAGCAGGCGGTTTAGATATAGCATGTGCTATGGCCGGGGCACCATTTAGAATAAAGTATCCCAAAATAGTAGGGGTACATCTAACAGGACAGTTATCTCCATGGGTATCCGCAAAGGATGTTATTTTAGAAGTGTTGCGTAGAATCGATGTTAAAGGCGGAGTTGGAAAGGTTTTAGAGTATTTTGGAGAAGGAGTAAAAACACTGAGCGTTACAGACAGGGCCACAATAACAAATATGGGAACAGAAACTGGTTGTACAACAAGCATATTCCCAAGTGATGAAGTTACAAAGTCTTTTCTTGAAAAACAAGGAAGGCAAGAACAATGGATAGAACTCTTGCCCGATGATAATGCAGAATATGATGAAATAATTGAAATTGACTTATCTTCTCTAGAACCCATGGTGGCATTACCACACAGTCCTGGTAATGTTTCTACGGTTAGAGAGGTTGGTAAAATAAAGGTGGATCAGGTTGCAATAGGCTCCTGTACAAATTCATCATTAAGAGATTTAAAAATGGTGGCTAATGCGTTGAAAGGAAGAACAATTGCGAGCAATCTTCACGCGACGGTAAGCCCAGGTTCCAGACAAGTTGTTGAGCATTTAATTGACAGCGGTGAATATCGGGATATGGTCCGAGCAGGAGTAAGAATACTGGAAAATGCCTGCGGACCCTGTATAGGTATGGGTTCTGCCCCTAAATCAGGTGCAGTATCTGTTAGAACATTTAACAGAAATTTTAAAGGCAGAAGTGGAACAGCTGACGCCGATGTTTATCTTGTAAGTCCTGAAACAGCAGTTGCTACAGCGATAACAGGGTATTTAACGGATCCCAGGACACTAGGAGATTTACCCGAACTTAAAATGCCAGATAAGTTTTTTGTTAATGACAATATGATATTGAAACCATTACCTGTTGAGGAAGCGAAAGAAGTTGAAATCATTAGAGGTCCTAATATCGCACCATTACCGAAATTTGAAGCTATTGGTAATAGTCTTTCGGGGAAAGTGCTAATCAAGGTTGAAGATAATATTACAACAGACCATATTATGCCTGCGGGTGCACGCATTCTTCCTCTAAGGAGCAATATACCTGAAATATCAAAATATGTGTTCGAAGCTATAGATTGTGATTTTCATAGAAAGGCAAAAGAAAACGACGGTGGCTTCATTATTGCTGGCGACAACTATGGTCAAGGTTCCAGCCGTGAACATGCAGCGTTAGCGCCTAAATATCTGGGTGTAAAAGCTGTTATTGTAAAATCTTTTGCAAGAATACACTTGGCAAACCTAATTAATTTCGGTATCGTTCCTCTAACATTTGTCAATCCAGATGATTATAGTAATATTGACGAGATGGATGAGCTGGAGATTAATATTGGCGATTTACAAGGAGAATGTGTTCTTCATAATAAAACAAAAGGAAACAAAATTAAACTAACGCATTCACTATCCAGACTTGACGCTGAGATATTAAAGGCAGGCGGAAAGCTTCCTTGGATAAAAAAGAGCATGGGAAAGGAAATGAAAAATGAGTAAAATAGTAATGAAAACGCCCCTTGTTGAGATGGATGGCGACGAAATGACCCGTATCATATGGGAATATGTTAAGGACGAGCTAATACATCCCTTCGTAGACCTAAAAACGGAGTACTATGATTTGGGGCTGGCTTATCGTGATGAAACTGATGATCAGGTAACCATTGATTCTGCTGAAGCTACAAAGAAATATGGTGTAGCCGTCAAATGCGCAACTATAACTCCTAATGCTGAAAGAGTTAAAGAATATAATTTAAAAAGCATGTGGAAAAGTCCTAATGGTACTATTCGTGCTATTTTGGATGGGACAGTATTTAGGACACCAATAGCTGTTAAAGGCATTGAGCCTCTAGTTAGGACATGGAAAAAGCCTATTTGCATCGCACGTCATGCATATGGCGATGTTTATAAAAATACTGAAATGCGCATTGATAAACCAGGAAAAGCAGAGCTGGTATTTACCGGTGAAGATGGCAATGAGAGCAGGAGTTTAATACATTCCTTCGATTCTGAAGGTATTATCATGGGAATGCATAATACAGATAAATCCATACAAAGCTTTGCAAGATCATGTTTCAATTATGCTCTTGACCAGAAACTGGATTTATGGTTTTCAACTAAGGATACAATTTCTAAAGTGTATGACCATCATTTTAAGGATGTATTTCAAGAGATATTTGAAAAAGAGTATGCTGACAAGTTCAAAGATGCTGGAATTGAATATTTCTACACATTGATAGATGATGCAGTGGCTCGCGTAATCCGTTCCGAAGGCGGTTATGTATGGGCATGTAAGAATTACGATGGTGATGTTATGTCCGACATGGTTGCAACAGCCTTTGGTAGTCTTGCGATGATGACCTCAGTACTGGTATCACCCGATGGTCATTATGAGTATGAAGCAGCACATGGTACGGTTCAAAGGCACTATTACAAACACCTAAAAGGGTTGCCCACATCAACAAATTCTGTAGCAACAATATTTGCATGGTCTGGTGCTTTGAGAAAACGAGGCGAATTGGACGGTTTGAATGATCTGGTCCTTTTTGCAGATAAGCTGGAAAGTGCCGTTACGCAAACAATTGAAGATGGTGTAATGACTGGTGATTTAGCAGCCATTTCACAGTTACCAAACAAGAGAGCCGTTGACACTCTAGGTTTTATTCAGGAAATTAGAAAGAGGCTTGCTGCTAGTATGTGATGAACATTTTGATAAATCATAACAGAAAATATTTAAGGTTACGATTCTTCCAACTATCTTGTTTCTTCAGGATAGTTGTTTTTTTTTCTCTTGATCTTGCAGCTAGAACGCAATGTGTTATAATTGTGAAAGGCATTTAGTGAATTAAAGTAGCTAATTGTTGGGTACAATTAATGTAGTAACAAGTGTAAAAACAAAAATTGACCTATAAAGGCGGTAATTAAATCGAAAAATATGCGACTTCAAAAGGCTTTAGCCCATAGTGGCGTGGCATCACGTAGAAGGGCAGAAGAATATATTCGTGAAGGTAGAGTTAAAGTAAATGGACAGGTTGTAAACGAGATGGGTGTAGTGGTTACAGCTAATGATAATATTGAAGTTGATGGCAAGCCCATAAAGCTTGAGAGTAAGAAAGTTTATATCCTTTTGCATAAACCTAAAGGATATATTACATCGGTCAGTGATCCTAAAGGAAGAAAAACCGTTATTGACCTTATTGACGGAATCGAAGAACGTATTTATCCTGTAGGACGTTTAGATTATGATAGCTCTGGCCTACTTTTCTTGACGAATGATGGCCAGTTTGCAAATTTTTTAATGCATCCTAAACATGAAATACTTAAAACATACATTGTTACAGTGAAGGGGAAACCATCTGAAAATGCAATCCAAAGCCTGAGAAAAGGCATTAAGATTGAGAATTACATTACTGCCCCTGCTTATGTAAATGTGTTGAGTATTTACGAAAATAAAACAAAACTAGAGATTACCATTCATGAAGGCCGCAACAGACAAGTAAGAAAAATGTGTGAAAAAATAGGTAATCCAGTAATTAGACTTAAAAGAGTTGCGTACGGTGGTGTTCAGTTGGGTAACTTAAAACCAGGTGAATGGAGATATCTCACAGAGAGTGAAAAAAAACGATTGATGGAGAAGATGTAGATAATATGCGACCGAGAAAGATAAAACATTATACATATTACTTTCGAAGAATGATGAAGTTTTACGACTTAAAGGCTAATGCTGTACCGCAAGTGCTCTTCGTTCTATTATTGGCAATTTCATTTGGATTTAGGGTTTTAGTACAGCCGCTCANGATGGATTATTTTATATATTCTCAGCAAATATATAATACCCTACCAGATGTTCTAGCAACTGAAAACCTTAGTACTCAGCTTCATACTATGATCGAGTTTCAAAACTCAGAGGTTTTCCTGAGCTTTATTACTATTTTACTAAAAATTGTTGGGATACTAACTCTGCAGAAAATATTAATGGCGTTGTTATTATTTTTCTATCTCGGAGGATACCTTGTTGATCTTGAGGGCCCAAGTTCCTCCTTTGCAGTTTACGCGAATAAATTTTTTAAAGCATTGCCAAGGTATTTACTGTTCAATATTATTTTTTATGTTGCATTGTTAATAATAGTTTTGATTGTAGTATTCATTATGTCCTTTGCAATGTTAGTATTTCCGATGTTTGCTTTTGCTTCTAGTTTTATAGTTGCTTTAATACCTTTAGCTTGGTTTATTATACAGGTTGTATTTATATTTAAAGATATTACCTTTCTTGATACTGGTGTAAGTGTATGGCGAAATTTCAAAACTTCAATACAATTGTCAAAAGGGTATGGATTTTTTATTGGAAGGAACATTATTTTTATCTATTTTTTAAGTCTGCTAATTAATATGTTTACAATTGAGTCACAGCTGGTTTCAATGTTTATTATATCTTTCTTTGAAGTTATCATTCTTCAAATTAGACAAAGACTTGTAGCGTTGATGTATATTAGCAGAACAAGAAAGCCAAAAGAAGACATCGAATTGAATAAAGCCTAAAGTTAAGATCACTAAGTTATTTTAAATAAATGGAGGACAAAAAATATGAGATTTGAGAATATTGAGAAAATTGATCCTCAAGTAGCAAAAGCTATTTACGATGAAGTTGATAGGCAAAACAATAATATTGAACTTATTGCTTCTGAGAACTTTGTAAGTAAAGCTATTATTGAGGCTATGGGAACACCATTGACAAACAAATATGCTGAAGGATACCCAGGGAAGAGGTACTATGGTGGTTGTGAGCATGTTGACGTTGTTGAAGACCTTGCAATAGAACGTGCAAAGGAACTTTTCGGAGCTGAGCATGCGAATGTTCAGCCTCATTCGGGTGCCCAAGCTAATATGGCAGTATTTTTTGCAATGTTAAATCCTGGGGATACTTTCATGGGTATGAATCTATCCCATGGTGGGCATCTTAGTCATGGCATGAAGATTAATATGTCAGGTAAATATTTTAATGTGGTGCCTTATGGTGTAAGAGAAGATACATGTCTAATTGATTATGACCAATTAAGGCAGATTGCAGTTGAAAACAAACCTAAGATGATCATTGCTGGCGCTAGTGCATACTCAAGAGAAATTGACTTTAAAAAATTCAGAGATATTTGTGATGAGGTTGGAGCATATCTTATGGTAGATATGGCACATATTGCAGGATTAGTAGCTGCGGGACTCCATCAGAGTCCTGTCCCATATGCTGATTTTATTACCACAACCACTCATAAAACTCTTCGTGGACCAAGAGGTGGAATGATCCTTTGTAAGGAAGAATATGCCAGAGATATTGATCGCGCTGTTTTCCCCGGTATTCAGGGCGGACCGCTAATGCATATTATTGCAGCAAAGGCAGTTGCTTTTAAAGAAGCTTTGTTACCCGAGTTCAAGCAATATCAAAAACAAATAGCAGACAATGCTAAAGCTTTAGCACAATCAATGCAAGAGCATGGTTTCGATATTGTATCGGGTGGGACGGATACCCATTTAATGCTTGTAGATTTAACAAGTAAGAATATTACTGGTAAAGATGCACAGCAACTTCTTGACGAGGTGCATATTACTGCAAACAAAAATGGTATACCCTTTGATACACAAAAACCAGCTATTACCAGTGGTATAAGGTTAGGCACGCCCGCTGTGACCACAAGAGGTATGAAAGAGCCAGAAATGGGAGAAATCGCAAAGTTAATTTCAATGACATTAGCAGATTTTGATAAGAATAAAGAGACAGTCATTAAAGCAGTAAGGGATTTAACTTCAAGATTCCCGCTATATAATAAATAAAACAGCCAAGTACAGCCGTGTTTCTATATCTTATTATTAATTTAACTTTTTTACATGGCTTACGCTATGTAGTGTAGAAATTGCTGTGCATAGGTCGTTGACAAAAGACAACACAGTGTTTATAATGAAGTTTGTTGAATTTTTGCAGGCCGGAGGAAAGATATGAAAGTTGATATATCTGAAGTTATTATGACTGTCGGTGAACAGTTAAATATTGATAAGTCCGGCATTGTAGAAGGTTTGTCGGATATTTATGGTTTGATATCCATTGACCGACCTGTGGATTTTAAAGGTGTTCTTACCAATCTTAATGGATTGTTACATCTTGAAGGTACAGCAAGTTGTACTTATAGTACACGTTGCGATTCCTGTGGCGAACCTATTTCTAAAAAGCTAAGAGTTAACATTAGCGAAGATATAGTGCAGGAGCAACAAGATGTGGAAGACGATGAGCTCTTTACTTATAACGGATATTGGCTTGACCTTAATAAAATCCTAGCTGACAATATTACATTAGCCATGCCAATGAGTCACAGGTGCAGTGGAGATTGTAAAATAGTTTGTCCAAAATGCGGAAAACCCATCATGGGTGAAGAATGTTCTTGTGATGAAGAATTACAGATTGACCCGCGGTTAGCCGCTTTAAAAGATTTATTTGATAAGGAGCATTCCGAGAAGGCAGATTAGTGCCGAAAACCGGAACGGAGGTGTTATAAATGGCAGTACCAAAGCGTAAAGTATCTAAACAACGTAGAAATAAAAGAAGGACACATTATAAACTTAATGCGCCAGAATTGGTTCCATGTCCACAGTGTCATAGCTTAAGAGCGCCACATAGAGTTTGTAAAGAGTGCGGATATTATAAAGGCGTAGAAGTCATTAAAATGGAAGCATAAAATATGAAGTAATTTGTGTTGAATTAGCAGCTACTAAGAACGCTTTAAGATGTATCTATGAGTAAGATTTTTATTTATAAGGCATTTTATTGTGTGATTTTCAGCTGCTATTATTTTACAAAAATTAACATGTACCTTGAATTCATGGGGGAGTAATGAGCAATCTAATAATTTCTGAAGTATATAAAGGAAGTATTGCAGAAGAAGCTGGAATAGAAGCTGGTGACAGCCTGATATCTATAAATGGAAGTAACATTGTAGATGTTTTTGATTATCGTTTCATGATATCCGAAGAAGCATTACTACTTGAAATACAAAAAAAAGATGGTAGCATCCTCAGGGTGGATATTGAAAAGGATGAAAGCGAAGATATTGGTCTTTGTTTTGAAAACCCTTTGCTTGACGAAGAAAAAAGCTGTAGGAACAAATGTGTTTTCTGTTTTATAGATCAATTACCATCCGGGATGAGGCAGACACTATATTATAAGGATGATGATGCTCGACTGTCCTTTTTATTTGGCAACTACGTAACAATGACAAACATGGGACAGGATGACATTGATAGAATAATTAAATATCATATGTCCCCTGTGAATGTATCGGTGCATACTACAAATCCCGAGCTCAGAGTGAAAATGCTTAACAACAGATTTGCTGGTGATATACTCGCTAAAATGAAGGCTTTTTCAGATAGTGGTATAATACTGAATGCACAAATTGTTTTGTGTAAAGGCATTAATGATGGTGAAGAGCTAGAACGTACATTGACGGATTTATCTACACTTATGCCTATGCTAAACAGTATATCTATTGTTCCCGTGGGCCTTACAAGATATAGGGATGGACTTCCTGTTTTAGCTCCTATTGATAGTGTTTCAGCTATGGAAGTTATTCTACAGGTAGAAAAATGGCAGCAATATTTCTTAGAAAAGACCGGGAGCCGTAGAGTATACCTTTCTGATGAATGGTATTTAATGTCGGGTACACCATTACCTGATTACAATCATTATGAAGATTTCCCACAGATAGAGAATGGTGTTGGTATGACAGCTATGTTTGTTGACGAGTTTAAACAAGCACTATCATCAGAAGAAACTCGCCCAGTTAATAGAGTGGTCAGCGTTGCAACAGGAGCTCTTGCTGCAGGTTTTATTTCAAATCTAGCACAGCTGGCAGAGAGTCATTTTCCTGGCTTNAAAATCATAATTCATAATATAGAAAACCTATTTTTTGGTAACACCGTTACTGTTACAGGTCTTTTGACGGGTAATGATATTAAGAACCAGTTGTTAGGGAAACATATTGGAGAGGTTTTACTTCTGCCTTCGAACATGTTTAGAGCTGGTACCGATATTTTCTTAGATGATATGGAACTTAGAGAGCTTGAAGCAGCTTTGCAAGTTCAGGTATTAAAAGTTGAAACCGATGGCAGTGAGTTCCTGAAGGCTTTATTAGCAGCCGGAAATTAGCTTTGACGTGTTAACTCATGATATAATAAGTAAAAACAGACAATTTAATAAAAGGAACGTAAATAGAGTGTAAACCATCATAAAATAGTTCATTTAATTTAGGATCATTTTTTGACAGGAGGCATGGAGTGTATATGGACAAGAAGCTTGTAGTTGGACAGTTTAATGATTCTTTTGTTCCTGTTATGGATGGGGTTACCAATGTAGTGAAAAATTATGCATACTGGCTTGATAAGAAATACGGAGAATGTTATGTAGCTACTCCCGCATATCCTGGATACGGGGATAGAGAAGATTTCCCAGTACTTCGTTATTACTCAATTCCTTTAAAGCAGAGAGAACCGTATCGCATTGGGCTAGATCTTTTAGATATCAATTTTCGTAGTGCTATAAAGAGTATTCCGTTTGATATAGTACATGCCCATTGTCCTTTTACTTCTGGTGCTGTCGCACAGCAAATTGCAAGGAAAAACAATATACCAATTGTTGCAACATTCCACTCAAAGTTTTATGATGACTTTAAACAAGTACTTAAAATAGATGCGTTTGCTAAGATATGCACTCGTATTGTTATTGATTTTTTCAATCGGGTTGATCAAGTTTGGACGGTAAGCAAAGGTGCAGCCGATACTCTTCATGAATATGGATATAAGGGCAGTATAGAAGTCGTGAGCAATGGGACTGATTTTGTTGTGCCTGAAAATATTAATGACATAATTAAGAAAACAGAGCAGAAACTGAATATTAAAGAGAATGAACTGGTATTTTTATTTGTAGGCCAGCATATATGGCAAAAAAATATTAAGATGATTGTTGAAGCATTGAAATTAGTGGACGACAGAAACATTCCATTTCGCATGTTTTTTGTTGGAGACGGATATGCAAAAGAGGAACTAAAAGAGTATGTGAATGAGTTAGGTCTTGATGATAAAATAACCTTGCTTGGCAAAATACTCGATCGTGACTATTTGCGCTCGCTATTTGCAAGGGCGGATTTATTTTTATTTCCTTCTGTTTATGACAATGCTCCCATTGTAATACGAGAAGCAGCAGCAGTGGCAACGCCCTCTGTCGTTATTGCTAACAGCAATGCAGCAGAAGGCATTGAGGATAATGTAAATGGTTTTTTAAGCGAAAATACTGCACAATCATATGCAAATAGGATACTGGAAGTAACTAAGGACAGAGATTTAATTATAAGAGCTGGCCAAAGAGCAAAAGTTACTATATATAGGAATTGGGAAGATATTGTTGATGAGGTTTATCAAAGGTATATTGAAATAATTAAAACATACAATAAACTACATGTAACAGGTGGATAAGTTTAGTTTATTATTTGTGGCAAAAATAGTCTTGATATATTCTCGCCAATGTTTTAATATGAATAATCAGTGGACAAAGAGTAAAATAAGAAATATTGGTGATTATATATGGACTATTCTTTTATTATAGCACTTGCATTAGGACTTGCCATGGATGCTTTCGCGGTATCTATTTCATGTGGGGTATGTGTTGTTAAGAATCGCTACTGGAATGCCATTCGTGTAGCACTTTTTTTTGGAATTTTTCAATGGGGAATGTTTTCATTGGGCTGGTTAGCAGGATCTGCATTCAGAACTTTTATTGAGCCTGTTGACCATTGGATAGCGTTTGTATTATTGGCGTTTATCGGAGCAAAAATGTGGAAAGAATCCTTTGACGAGGATTCAAAACCTTTGGATCTGACGAGCTGCAAACTCATGTTAGTACTTTCTATTGCAACAAGTATAGATGCATTTGCTGCAGGAATAACCATAACTGCTTTAGGTTATCTTTTAATGATTCCGTCGATTTTCGTAGGTGTTATAACATTTTGTCTGTCATTTTGCGGTGTATACCTTGGTTGCTGGATGTCCAATCAAACAAAAATGAAGAAATATTTCACTCGTTTAGGAGCTGTTATTTTAATTGGCATTGGAGTAAAAATATTGATAGAGCATTTAATATAACCCTAATATGATCAATATATGGCNCAGATTTTCATGCATAACTGAACAATGATACTGCCCACATTAAACGTATACAATATGTAGTTATGAAATTTCATTTTTATCACAATAATTGTACGGCACGGCTTAAGCATATAACATAGTAAAAAGCTCTATTTATTTATTAATGTATATTCGTCGTTAGTTAGTTTAAAATGTATTGCTCCATTCTTTATTCCATTGGATACATAAACCTTTTTGTCCTTTGTAACCATTATAGTTTCCACGTCTTCTAGCTGTTCTATTAGTTCCATACCTTTATCTAAACCAAGAAGAAAACAGGTTGTGGACAAGCCATCACATTTTGTTGAGCTTGGTGAAATAATGGATATGGATGCTAGTTCATTATCTGCTGGATAACCTGTTTCTGGATTTAAAATATGATGGAACCTTTTTTGGTCTACTTCGAAATAACGCTCGTAAATTCCTGATGTTACAACCGACATATCTCTTACCGAAATGGTTCCGAGATAATCACCCTGTGAGCCGAAGGGATCTCTAATACCCANCGTCCATAAAGAACCATCAGGTTTAGAGCTATATAGATAAAGGTTTCCACCCAGGTTTAAAAGTGCTGAATCAGCGTTTNCCTCTTGTAAAATGTATACTAATTTATCAGTAATGAAACCTTTAGCAATTGCGCCAGTATCAATGGACATACCCTCTGCAACCGAAATAGTGTGATTTTGGCTGTCCATTGAAATATTACGATAATCAACTCTTGATTTGGCTAAGTCAATATCAGACTGGAGAGGAATTTGCGGATTTTGTTCGCCTATAGCCCACAAATCAACCAGTGGTCCTATACTAATATCAAATAGACCGTCAGAAATTGTAGCATAATAGATACCTTGTTGGATTAAGTCAAAGGTATCTTCTGAAACAGGTACCGGTATTCCTGGGTTGCTATTTACATTATATATTTCACTATCTGCTATATATCTGCTATATTTGTTCTCCATATATTGCATTTCTTGAAATAACTCATTAATAAGTTTTTCTGATTTTCTACCATATACCGTTATTTCAACTACTGTATTCAAAAGAAATCGGGATTGTTTTGTAGTTGTTGGGCCACATCCCGTCATAATGAACAATATAAGGCACAAACCCAATAGTATTGTTTTTTTCAAATCAATGCTCCTTGGTCCTATAATTTTAGATAAAATAATTATAGCATAGTATTGTCTAATATCTACCAACATTGTTGTCTAATAAGGGGATGGTAAGGAGTTTATGTTACGCATTTTGTTTGTACTATAACAGTTTTATTGTTAAAATAAAAGTTGTAAATTATATTGATTAAGGTAAAATTGACTGTATGAAAAAACNAGACGTTATACTAATAGCATTTTTTTTATTGATCGCGATGGTCTTAATATTGTGGATAAATGCGTCATCGAATGAGGCAGGAGAGATTATTATTTATAAGGATGGTCAAGAATTTGCATCAGCTCCTTTGAATGTAGAAAAGACAGTGATTGTTGAAGACCAAAATGGTGGCAGAAATGTTGTACGCATTGAAAACGGCCAAGTTCAGGTAATTGAAGCCAATTGTAAAGACCAAATATGCGTTCACTCACGACCTGCCAAAAAAAATGGTCAGGCAATAATATGTCTTCCAAATAAAGTGGTGATAGAAGTTAGAAGCACTAAAATTAACGAGATTGATGGAGTTTCAGAATGATGAACCATAATGGAATAAAGAAAATGGTCTTATTTGCAATACTGGCAGCGACAGCAATAGCACTGCATTTTGTAGAGGGTTTGTTTCCTTTACCCGTTCCTATACCGGGAATTAAACTAGGTTTGGCAAACATAGTTTCAATTGTAGCACTATATTTATTCGGACCAGTGGCAGCACTTACAATATTAATTCTTAGGGTTTTAATGACTTCATTTTTATATAGCGGTTTTTCAAGTTTAATTTATAGTCTGGCAGGAGGACTATTAAGTGTTTTAGGTATGAGTTGTATATGGAAACTCAGAGAAAAAGGTTTTAGCATAATTAGTGCAGGTGTTGTTGGTGGAGTGTTTCATAATATTGGTCAGATAATTGCCGCAGCATTTGTATTACGAACATCATCGGTCTTTGTATATTCACCTGTGCTTATCATAACTGGAATCATAACAGGTGTTTTAACCGGAATCCTTTCTAACATTATTGTATCCCGTCTAAGCACTGTATTACATATGTATTGATAATTGCATACATTCTTTAATAATGTCTTCAGAAAACGCTGACCTCTATACTCAGGTATTATATTCTAATTTCACACATTCTTTTCTTAAGAATATACTGGTAGTATCAACAATATCCTTGGGGGTGCCTTTTGTGAAAATAATCGTTCTGAAAATGCCACGTTTCTTAGGGGGATTGCTAAAAAGAGTATTTAATATTCATTAATACATATGAGGACGGACTACCCTAAGAGGTAAGCACAGCAAAACCCCTCGGTTAAATACCCGAGGGGAATGTTTTACATAATTCAATTTTTGTTGTTTTAAGATATACAAATAGGAAATAAAGTTAATAAATTAAACGGTTTTCTTGCTAGAACGTATGCAGTTTGTACATACATTCCTTCTTTTTGTAACTCCGTTAATATCCATTTTAACTTTTTTAATGTTAGGTTTCCAAACTCTATTGGATCTTCTGTGTGAATGGCTGACTTGAATACCAAAACTCTGCCCTTTACCACAAATTTCACATTTTGCCATTTCAACACACCTCCTTAAAAATAATTATATCATTAACTTTTGTTCTTGTTTTAATGGAGCAAAAGCTTATTACATAAACTCTTTT
>JGI24707J26582_10000408_pt1 | contig 33007 bp, 24 predicted proteins | sample BioPla1DNA1_FD_26582 | JGI IMG/M metagenome (IMG submission 26582)
TGAAAAAGGTGACCATGAACTTCAAAAGTTAGTAATTGAAGAAAACACTGTTAACTCTTGGGCATCTGAAAGAAGAACAGTAATTGAATATCCAGAATGGTTCAAAATCACAAGAGTAAAAGTAGACGATGCTAGCGAAATTGCAGGAGCANCTTTCAAAGGCGTTGATGAATCTGATTCAAGAATCACCGTGAATGCTGATAGAAATATCATTATCTTAAGTGACATTGAAGTTAACTCTGGTAAAAAGGGTAAAGTTGTTCTTAAGGTTTGGGGTTCTATCGAAGGTGGAGTTGAAGGAGACCTTGTTGCGGAAGTATCAGGTCAGGCATTACCAGAGGCATTTGAAGTTACATTAGCAAAAGTTGTACCAGTTGTAAAAGNTGCTATCAAAACAGCAGAAGTACAACTTGGATATAGAGAAGTAGCAGTTAATGATGTTACAATCACTGAAACAAAAGCAGGAGCTTTCAAAAGAGGAAAGGTACTTTCTTTCAGAGCAGAAAGCATGGGCTTCAATAAGAACTACAAGCCAGTTGTAGAAGTTACAGGTGACTTAGTACTTGGTGATGCAAGAGTAGCAAATGGAATGGTGTCTATGGAAGTTAAACGTGAAAGTAAAGAAGCAAGTACAATCGTAGTTAAAGGTTTAACCGTAGATATTAGCCGTTCATTACCAGAAGGTTCCTATTCATTATTAATCGGTGGAAACCGTTTAGATGATGCAGTAGTAGCTAACTTTAAAGAAGTAGATGGTNCAATTAATGATAAATACCAATTTAACGTTGATGCAATAGAAGTAGAANANTTCATTAAAATCATTACACCAGCTCCTCATAAAGGAGAAGCTTCTGGTTCATTATCAAAAGTTTCCTTTACAGTAGGCGCTACAGAGTATACAGTTGGAGAAGATGTTGCTGTAGCTGATGCAGCTCCATATATCAAAGACGGACGTACAATGCTTCCTGTAAAATATGTTGCATATGCATTAGGTATTGAACCACAAAACATTAAGTGGGATCAAGCTACTAAGACAGCTACAATCCTTGGAGATCGTGTAATCCAAGTTAAAGTTGGAAGCAAAGAATTAGTAGTAAACGGTGCAGTTCTTCAAATGGATACAGCAGCAGAAGTTGTAGATGGAAGAACATTCCTTCCTATCGCTTGGGTTGCTAGTGCATTAAATGTTCCATATACTTGGGAAGATGCAACTAAGACAGTTACATTTAACTAAAAATAACTAACCCTATACAAAAGAGAGACCCCCTAGGGGGTCTCTCTTTTAAATATAATTTATAGGAGGCTATTATGTTAAAAAAGAAAATAGGATATATAATAATTGGAACAGTAATGGGTAGTATTTTAACTATGTCGACGGGAGTATTAGCACAGAGTTCAAAGTTAATATCAGCATATCTAGGAAATCATATTAGATTTGAATTCAATGGAGAAGAAAAAAAACCACCACAGGATAAACCGGCAATTATTTATAAGGATTCAGTATATGTGCCTATACGCTTTATAGCTGAGGGAAGCAATATGCCCATAAACTGGAATGCCCAAACTCAAAAAGTAGAGATTAAAACTCCAGAGCCTGAAGTAATTGAGAAAATAATTTACAAGGAAATGCCCAAGGAAGACGATGATAAAGAAATAGAGGATGTAAAAGAAGTAGAAGAAAAAGATACAAGAATTTATCAGACTTATCCGATTTTAAAAACGTATATTGATATGGATGTAACAGTACAAACTGTCTTAAAAAGTGATAATGAAACAAAAATATTTGTAGCTATTAAAAACAAGGAATTTACCCCGTTACAACTGATTCAAAGTGAGACTATAATTGAGGTAGACGGAACCACCTATAATATATCCGATATCACAAGTGCAAGGTGGGATGAGAGTTGGTATCACGATGTACGAAAGGATCAAATAAAAGAGGGTTTCATAATATTTAAAAACATCCCAGAAGATTCAAAAGGAATTCATCTAGTCTTAAAAGTTCTAAAGAATGATGGTAGCGGAAAATATGCAGAAGTTCCTTTTGATATAAAATTAAACTAATAAAGAAAGGAAAATGCAAGTGAAAAAACCCCTTAAAAAAATAACATCTATAGTTTTAGCCATGGCAATGATTTCCTCTGTAGCCCCTGTCTATGGAGCTAATATCCCTACCCTTCAGGTGAATGGTATTTCCCAGCCACTTCAAGTATCACCAATTATTGAAGACAATACTAGATTGGTCGGATTAAGGGAAATATTCGAAGCGTTGGGGACAACAGTTAGTTGGAATAAGGATACAGGTGCTATTGTGGCAAAAAATATAGATACAGAAATTAAACTAATACCAGGAAGAAAAATAGCATATAAAAATGGGACACAAGTTGAATTGACTGCTGCACCAAAACGGGTGGATGGGAATATCATGGTTCCCCTATGCTTTGTTGGGGAACTATTTGGAGCAGAAGTGATATGGGATTCAGATAATAATATAATTCAAATTGATACCACCCCTGAAAAGCCAGTAGAAGAAGTAAAGCTAGTGGAGTATCCGGTTCTTACTATAAATGAAATAGGAACGAAGATAACCTATAGACAGGCAATAGATAAAGCCCTAAAAAACAACGTATCCCTAAAAATTTTGGAAGAACAAGCAAAGACAATTGAAGAACAACAGAAAAATGCAAGAAATGCAGTTATTATAAATGCTCTTCCATCAGATGGAGTGAATGCAATACCAGAACAAATGATACAAGAGAATCTAGCGCATCTTGGTGCAATCAGTGCTTTAGTTCAAACAGACTATGGTGTAGAAGCACAAAAATATCAAAGGGAAATTACAGAAGGAGCCATAAAATATCAAGTGAAGGTATATTTTGACTCTATCAAATCACTTAAAAAGGCAATAGAATTATCAAGTAAAGCACTAGAACTGGATAAAACTAACTTAGATATCACAAAGAAAAAAGCAGAATTAGGGCAAGAAAGCGGATATAATAAAATAAAGGCGGAGCAAGATTATTCAAAGAAGCAAAGAGAATTAGAGCTTCTTAAAAAGAATCTTGATGATCTTTATATATATTTAAATCGACTTATCGGAGCAAATGAAAAAGAGAGATTCGTATTAGATTACAATGCTGAATATACCCCTATGGATATGGATGAAATTCAATTAAATGCTTTTATCGAAAGAGCATTAGTAAGAGATCCATCAATTATGTTACAAAAAGAAAATGTAAAAGTTGCAGAATTCAATCTCAATAGCTATGTCAATATTACAGGACAGGTAAGTGTGAATGATTCTTGGAATATGAGAAATAATGCCTTAGCCAAGACAAAGCTTGAAGAAACCCAAGCAAAGCAAAACCTTCGCGATAACTTAAACACTACCTATAATGAAATTAAAAGACTTGAGGAGAAATATGAAGTAAATGCTTTAGCATTAAAACAGGCTAAAGCTCAATACGATATACTAAAAGCTCAATACGACCTTGGCATGATAATTGAAGCTAATTTAAAAGAAGGGGAACTAGCAATTCTCATGGCCCAAATAGAATTAGAAGAAACTATAGCTAATCATGCTCAAAAACTATATACTTTCAACAATTCATTTCTTCTCACCCGCTAACTAAATAACTGATGAACCAGCTTCATCAGTTATTGTATATTTCATTACCTCTTGGCAATAATGCAGCTAGGAGGTGATTTTTTATGGCATATAAGTGGAGAATTCAACGAATAGGCGGAGTTTATCATATAATTCAAAGGGGAAATAATAAGAGTAGTATTTTTAGGGAAGAAGTTGATAGAGGTTATTTTATAAAACTTCTAAAAAAATATAAGAAGGGGCTTGGATATAAGGTATATGCCTTTGTATTGATGGATAATCACTACCATCTTATCTTACAAACCTTAGGAGCAAAGCTTCAGGATGTTATGCATAGGATAAATTTACAATACAGTAGATTCTTTAATAGTAAGTATGAAAGAATAGGACACGTATTTCAAGGTCCATATAAATCAATATTAGTGCAAGATGAAAAGTATTTATTTTCACTTATAAGATACATTCATCAAAATCCCATAAAGGCACATATATGCACCAGGGTAGAAGATTATAAATGGAGTAGTGATTATTTCTATAGAACTAATTATAATGGGCTTGTAGATATAGATTTAATTCTTAATATGATATCCCAGAACAGAAAACACGCAATAGCTACATACAAGGATTTTATTAGTAAAAGAATTATAAATAGTGAAGATTCCATAGAAGAAATTACTTGTATTAGGGAAGGTGCACAGGAAGAAATCAAAAAAGCTGCAACAGAAAAGACAACAAGACCATCCCTTGATGACATACTAAAAATGATAATTCCAGATGGAGATATAATACAAGACATTAAAGACGGAAAAAGATATAGAAATTTAAAAAAATATAAAGTCCAATATATTAACAAAGCCTTAGAGTGGGAATATACACAACAAGAAATAGCAAACAATATTTCACTCAAACAAACCGCCATAAATTATCTAATAAATAACTGATGAAGCTGGTTCATCAGTTATTTATCTGTTGAAAAGTTCACATTAGGGATATATAATATTATATGAGAGGAGTGATGATGTGGATAAAGACATAAAACAAATACTTGAAATCATCATGGGTCGTTTTGATAAAATGGATCAGCGACTAGATAAAGTGGACCAGCGATTAGATAAAATGGACCAGAGACTAGATAAAATGGATCAGCGACTAGATAAGATGGACCAACGATTAGATAAAGTGGATAAACGATTAGATAATTTAGAGAAAGAATTGTATGAATTTAGAGTAGAGATGAAAGAGGAAATTAGAGGAATAGATATCAAAATTGATTTAATTTATAATAAATTGGACTCAGAAATTAAAGAAATAAAAAGTAAACCGGAACCAAGATTTAAAATTATCCGTGAACAATAAATTGAAATAAAAAACTAGGGGATCTTAATGGTCCCCTAGTTTTATTTCTTAGTTAATGTTTTCAACAGACACTTCCATATTAAGGTTTTCTAAGATATTTCCATTAGTATCTGTGATAGAGTATGCTGTATTGTCTAATGCGTTAAATGTTACATCCAATTTTTGTCCATTCCAGTTTTCATTACCATCGTTGATTACAAGAACTATTTTTGTTCCATTTACGATTTGGATTTTCTCGATTGCAAGTTTCTTACTACCCTTCTTAACTGTAAAGCGGCTGATTAATAAGTCATTAGCTGCAGTACCTTTTGCAAGGGTTACAGTAGTTACATCATTTACTGTTTCAGAAGTTGTTTCAAGAGATACATCTCCACCAAATCCAAATTGAACAGTTTCTCCAATTTCAAATACGATTTCTGTTTTATTTCCGTATACTGCTTTTTCTACAGTTGCTTCTGGTGCATATTTATCGATTGCATCGATATGGGATACGCTTCCTAGTAATCCTAGGGTAGTGCCATAGATGTTTTCTGTGGATACACTTTGAGCAAGTTCTAATTTTAATAAAGCAGCATCGAATTTACCGTTTTGTTCTAAGTCTTCTCTTACATGAAGAATTAGTTTGTATTCATCATTGGCATCTTTGTATTCTATGCTAAAGATGGATAGTGCTTGGTTGTTTCCTTTTTCTCTGATGATGAAGTCCCTTCTATCAAGGGTGCTTTCATTGATTGGGTGATTTAATTTTAATTCAAGAGCATTTTTGCCTATTACGGATACTTCTTCTACTACTGGAGCCTGTGCTGCTAGGTCTAATCCACCGTCAGTAGTTAAATCAAGAGCAACAGTGTAGATTTCATTTCCCGCTAGGTCAGTCACATTTTGTACTTGAAGTGCTATGATATCGTCATAGTTATCTGATAGAGTGTAGTTGTTGCCATTTACAGACCATTCAGATGGGAATTTGATTTCTACTGTTTTTCTATCGCTTAGTAATGTGATTTCTGCATCGCTTGGAAGGTTGTAGAATAATCCACCTATACGATATTTGTAGCTGTTACTGTTTAATGCTGTAGCTTTATCTACTTCCTCAGAGTATTTAATGAGGATTCTCATATCTTCCCCTGTTCCTACTATATTGTAAGAATCAATAGATACTCTTTCTAAGTCGTTGATTGTTATTTCTTCTAGTGTAGGAAGAAGTTCGTTTTCTAAAGCAGAAAGGTCAGTTACACCACTGATTTCTAAGGTATAGTCCCCTGCCGCTACAGAAGAGAAGGTTACTTTGATTCTGTTTTTCTTAGTTGGATCTGCATATCTCATATCAGCTGCAGCTTTTTCTTTGTTGTCTTTATCGATTAATGTATATACACCATTGGTATTTACATCTTTATCGAATGTTACATAAAGAATGTTTTGACTGTTATCGTCAGTTTCGATATTTACTACTTCAGGTCTTGCAAGATCGATTTCTGGAATTACGTCTAATTTAATTTCTTTTGCAACATTACCGGAAAAATCTTCTACATTTTTAACGATAAGAGTTGCTCCGTTTAATGGTAGGTAGTTACCGTTGCTAAAGTTAATTGCATAGCGAAGGTTGTTGTCGCTATCTTGAGTAACTTCGGATGCATTACCTGTTTTGCTTCCGGATTTCCATGTTACCTTTGATGGAGCTAATCCTTTGATTTCTTCGCTAAATTCTATTACTACTTTATTTTGAGTAGCGCTAATGATTTCAGCTTCTGGTGCATCTTCATCTTTTTCTACTGTGAAGTCCATTTCTACAGCTTTTAGATTGAAGCCTGCAGCATCTTCTATATCGCTACTGATAGAAAGGGTATGGTCCCCGTCCTTAAGAGCATTTCTAAAGGTAATAGTAAATACTGTGTTTTTGCTATTAGCTTCGATAGAACCACGAACCAAAGCATCATCTACTTTGTAAGATGCAAGGGTATCAGCATTTTTTACAGGTTCACTGAATGTGATTGTGATAGATTGGTTTCCTTTTACAGTTAAGTCTTCAACTTCAGGAAGTTCGTTGTCAAATACATTTACAGTAATACTTGTTTTTTCGATTTTATTTCCTTTAGTATCTTTGATGTCTTTGATGGTGTATTTGGTATCAGTTGTTTGACGAAGAGCAGTGTCTAGTGTTACCAATACAGATTTACCATCTTTGGAAATTTCGAAGATATCTTCTGCTCCAAGGCCTAAACGCGCATTGGTTACGGTATCTTTATCTAATTCCTTAGAAAATTGGATAGTAAATTGTTTTAAGTTATGTCCTATAACCTTAAGAACTTTAAGATCTTTATATTCTCTAAGGACTTTAACTGTTTTTTCTACTTTTATACCTTTGGCATCAACAGCAACTACTTTAATTGTGTTTTCCCCTAGTTCTAAGGATACCTCAGCGGAGAATTTATTATCTTTTATTGTAGCTTGTTTGCCGTTTACTGTTATGGTTGCAGCAGTATTTAAGGAACCAGAAATAATAATGGTTTCTTTTTCGGTAATACCTTCTACCTTATCTAGATTTAATTCAAGAGAAGCCACGTTTAAACCTAGGTTTTCAGCTAGAGTTTTATCACTGCCTACGGGTTTAGAAAGCAATGCTTCGTATGTGAAATCTGCAATTTGGAGCACTTGAATATTTGATGCTTCTACTTCAGATACGGATTCAATTAAACCTTTAGATTGTGCAAACAAAGGAATAGATACCCATGTAAAATCTACATTTTCAACGTATCCAAGGCGAACTAACATCATTTTCATGTACTCACGAGCACTTACAGTTCCCATTGGATTTAAGTTTCCGAGGTGATCCCCTGCGATACCGATTTCAGGGTGTGCTTTTAAGTACGCTGCCAACTTACGAATAAATTGACTGTGACTTCCATTAACATCCTTAAATGTTGTTTTACCTTCCCAGGCAAAGTTATTCATTTCTTCATATTTGCCCATCATTTTAAGTTGCATTACGAAGGCACGATATCTTGTCATTGTTTGAGTTCCAACAACACCATTGCCTTCTCCTGTGATGATTCCAAGATCTGTTAAGGTATCTAACTTATCTTGTTTAGATAAGCTTCCTGCAAAAGCCATACTTGTGGAAGATAGAACCACAGAGGTTGCCAATGCAAAGGATAATATTTTCTTTTTGAGATTGTTCATTAAGCTTTCCTCCTTATTTGTTTTGCTTTGAACACTACATTATGTTGATGACTTATGTCGACCAACTACAAAGTTATTATAGTTGATGTGGTTAACATAATCAAGGGTTTTCTTGTTGCCAAAATTATCATCAGTTTACAGAAAACTGATTTTGAAAGCATTAGAAGTGCCTGTATTTACCCGAAAGGGGTTACGCTTCATGGTCAAGAGAGAATGGTAATAATAGAAATGACTAGAGCACATTGATTATGTTTGCGACTTATGTCTATCAACTACAAGATTATTGTATCTAACTGATAGGATTCAAGCAATATAAAAAAAATGGCAAATTCCCGTAAAGGTATCTTTTATATCGATATATAAGGTAGATAGCTTTTATATAGGATATTTGATGGGTTTTTGTATGGAAATACTTGCATATAATCCTCTTTTAACATAAAATAATAGTAGAAATATAGTAGGTTATGTAAAAATACATAGAATAAATGATATAAGGAGGATATATATGAAACCCATTGGGAAAATAGGACTTGCCCTAACGATAGCTTTTAGTATTTCAACTTCTGCCTTTGCCCAGGTGCAATATACAGATGTAGCCCAAGTCCATTGGGCTTACGAATCCATACAAAAGGTATCAGATAAAAAGTGGATGACAGGAAATTTGCAAAATGAATTCAAACCCAATAAGATAGTGGATTATTTTGAGTTTTCCCAAATAGCAGCAAAGGTGGCAGGATATAAGGATCCTTTAATAGAGGAGGTTACGGCGGAGCAAAAACAATTACAAGAACAAGCCTATAAGGAAAATGAAAACATATTAACAAACTATACTAATCGCTTTACAAGATGGGAGAAACAATACAAAAACTATAACCAGCAAATTGCCTATCTCCTTTATAAAGGGATTCTAAAAGAAACGGACCTAGCTAAATTTATAATAGAACAAGAAAGTGGTACAGAGGTAGTTCGTTCTCTTAAAAGAGAAGACATGGCAGCATTTGTTGTAAGATTAATAGGAAAAGAATCAGAAGCCCTAAAAAATACTTTAACAACAGGATTTGATGATGAGAGCCTTATCAGCTCATCTATAAGGCCTCATGCAGCCTATCTAAGACAGGCGGGAATTTTTCAGGGTTCCGAATTTAACCCAAAAGGAGAAGTGACAAAAGCTGTTTTAGCAAAAGTTCTAGTTGAATCTATGACTCTTAATTCAACAGATAAGGGTAAAGTGAAAGAGGATAAGGATTTGACCGATGAAAAGGAAATCTATATTCACGGTACAGTAACATATATAGGAAATGGTTATATAGGTATACAAGATGGGAATAATAAAACTTCCTATTACTCCATAAAAGAAGGTGCAAGGTTTTATATTGGAAGTAAAGAGACTAATATAGAAAGCATTGAAAAAGGAAACAAGGTATTGATACAGCCAATAAAGGAAAACAATGTGGATTATATTTCTAAGATTATAGTACAAGAAGATAAAAAATCTCCTGAAGAGGTTAAGCCCGTAGTCCCAAATCCAGGCCCGAATACCAATGCAGACAATACAAATACCAATACCAATACAGAAACAACCCCTGTTTCTACTAGGAGGCTAGAAGGAGTAGTTGAGGCGGTAGGGAACACCAGTATAAACATTATGGTAAAATACATAGGATATCAAGGTGAGATAAGGCAGGAAGTTGAACTTTATAATATCAACCCTAATACCATAATCACAAAAGGAAATAAAACCATCTTGCCGATAGATATTACAAAAGGAAACATTATTATAGCAGAAGTCAAAGGAAATCTTCTTTACAAGGCAGTTATTATGGACAAACAAAGGGAAGTTATAGGTAGCTTAGTGGAGAAAAAACGAATAAAGAGTTTAAATAGTATGATTATAAAGGTTGATCAGGAGACATTAGAGTACCAAATTCCAACAGACATCAAAATAGCCAAGAAGGGCTTGGAAAATGCAGCGTGGAATGATTTAAGAATAGGGGATAAGATTACCCTAGATTTGGAATATGATAAGGTAGTGGGGATTAATGCCGAAGGCTTTGCCTCAGAGGTTGAGGGAATCATTGAAGAAGTATTAATATCTGCCACCCAATCAAAAATAACTATAAGACTTAATGATAATAGTGTAAAGACCTATCCTCTTATTTACGGGGCAAGGATTGCAAGGGGAAATAGGAATGAAAACCTTACCCTATATGATGTACGTTTAGGTCAAAAGGTAAAGGCTTATTTAGATAGCCTAGAAATTGAAGAAATGGCACTGGGTAACCAAACACAGGTGACTACGGTTCAAGGATATATTGATGGGATAGATTTTATTAATAACTATTTAGACCTTAGAACTAATTCCGACTTTACTGGGATTAAGCGTATACGCCTTGAAAAAGAGGTAGAGGTCTTTAGAGGGGATAAAAGATTAAATAGAAGGGATTTAGAAGAAGAGATGCTTATAGTTATCACCTTAAAAAGTTATGGCAGTGACCAAGCAAGTACAATTAATATAATAGCCAAATAAGGTGCGGGATTTCCTGCCCCTTATTTTTTATGCATTCTTCAAAGGCAAGAGCACCAATTATGAACGCGTTCTCAAAAAAACACCTTAATAAAAATTATTTAGTAGATTTTACTTGATTATTTCCTGAAATCCTAGTAATCTATATGTAGAGAGATAAAAATGAAATCGGTGACGTATTGCCTGTGCTATCAAAGATAAAAGAGTGTATTGCGCTTTAAAATGAGAGCGCGTTCAATCTTTCGTTTTTGCTAAAACAGGATTCAAATACCTAATAAAATTTTTGAGGAGGGAGCTTATGAAGTTTGGATATTTTGATGATAAAAACAAGGAATATGTGATTAATACCCCTAAGACACCATATCCATGGATCAACTACTTAGGCAACGAAGATTTTTTTGGACTTATTTCTAACACGGGGGGTGGGTATTGTTTTTATAAGGATGCTAGACTAAGAAGAATCACTAGATATCGATATAATAACATACCCATCGATAATGGAGGACGGTATTTTTATGTTCACGATAATGGCGACTACTGGACACCAGGGTGGATGCCCGTTAAAAAGGATTTAGATTTTTATGAATGCAGACATGGGCTAGGATATACATCTTTAACTGGAGAAAGAAAAGGTATAAGGCTTAATGTGACATCTTTTGTTCCCCTAAAATACAATGGAGAAGTCCATAAAGTTACTATAAGGAATAATTCTGATAAAAATAAAAACATATCCCTATTTTCTTTTGTAGAATTTTGCCTTTGGGATGCTTATGATGATATGACCAATTATCAAAGAAATTTAAACACAGGGGAAGTAGAGATAGAAGGTAGCGCGATTTATCATAAGACCGAATATAGAGAAAGAAGAAATCACTATGCTTTTTACTGGGTGAATTCAGAAATAGATGGATACGATACGGACAGAGACTCCTTCCTAGGAGCATATAATAATTTAGATACTCCACAGGTAGTAGCTGCAGGTAAATCTTCTAATTCTACTGCTAGCGGCTGGCACCCTATTGCATCCCATGGATTAGATATTTCCCTTCAACCTGAGGAAGAAAAGAGTTTTGTATTTGTCCTAGGTTATGTAGAAAATGATCCCGAAGAAAAATGGATAGACCTAAATGTTATCAATAAGGAAAAGGCATATAAAATGCAGGAAATGTTCAAAGATGGGGTAGCCGTAGATAATGCCCTTGATGAGCTAAAAGAGTATTGGAATCAACTTCTTTCTGTTTATACTTTAGATAGCCAAGATGAAAAGTTAAATCGCATGGTTAATATATGGAATCCGTATCAGTGTATGGTTACCTTTAATATGTCAAGGAGTGCCTCTTATTTCGAATCAGGAGTAGGAAGAGGTATGGGCTTTAGAGATTCAAACCAGGACTTACTAGGCTTTGTTCATCAAATCCCCGATAGGGCAAGGGAAAGAATACTTGATATTGCAGCAACCCAATTTGAGGACGGAAGTGCATACCATCAATATCAACCTTTGACCAAAAAAGGAAACCATGATATAGGCGGTGGATTTAATGATGATCCATTGTGGTTAATATTGGGAACTAGTGCCTATATTAAAGAAACAGGGGATTTTGCCATATTAGACGAAAAAGTACCCTATGATTCCAATCCAGATAATACAGGCTCACTTTTTGATCATTTAACCGCATCCTTCTACCATGTAATTAATAATTTAGGTCCCCATGGGCTTCCATTAATTGGACGGGCAGATTGGAATGATTGTCTAAACCTTAACTGTTTCTCAAAAGAACCAGGAGAATCCTTCCAAACCTTTGGGGATCCAGATGGAAGAGTTGCTGAGTCCATATTTATTGCAGGAATGTTTGTATTAATAGGGCGGGAATATGTTGAGTTATGTAAAAGAAGAGGTCTGGATGATGATGCCAAAATAGCTGAGGAACATATCGAAACTATGAGAAAGACTACGCTAGAACATGGTTATGATGGAGAATGGTTCCTTCGTGCCTATGATGCCTTTGGAGGCAAGGTTGGTAGTAAAGAAAATAAAGAAGGGCAGATTTTTATTGAGCCACAAGGTTTCTGTGTTATGGCAGGAATCGGAGTAGAAGAAGGACTGGCCAAAAAAGCTCTAGATTCTGTAAAGGAAAGACTAGAGACCCCTTATGGTATCGTTCTTAATCAACCACCATATACCGCCTACGATTATAAATTGGGGGAAATAACTAGTTATCCGCCAGGATATAAAGAAAACGCAGGGATATTCTGTCATAATAACCCTTGGATTGCCTGCGCAGAAACAGTGATTGGCAGAGGGGATAGGGCCTTTGAAATATATTCAAGGATTGCCCCGGCATATCTTGAGGAAATTAGTGAAATACACAAGTTAGAGCCCTATGTATATGCCCAGATGATAGCAGGTAAAGATGCAGTAAATGAAGGACAGGCGAAGAACTCTTGGCTTACAGGAACTGCGGCATGGAACTTTATTACCATATCCCAATGGATATTAGGAATTAAACCTGATTATGACGGACTTAAAATTGACCCCTGCATTCCAGAGGCATGGGATGGATATAAAGTAACAAGAGAGTTTAGAGGAACTATATACAATATAGAAATACAAAATAAGGACCATGTTTCAAAAGGGATTAAGAAAGTATTTTTAGATGGGAAAGAATTAAAATCTAATATTATTCCTGTTTTATCCGATAATAAAGAACACGAAGTCATAGTTCAAATGGGATAATCAAGTTCAAATCGCCTCTTTAGGCGATTTTTTTTGCTTTTTTTAATAATACCCTTTACAAATGGTTATGGATTTGTTAAAATATGATTGTATTTTTTACAAAAGTATTACGTATTTATTAAAGAAAAAATAATAATCTCAATCTGGAGGAAAAAATATGATTAACCTACAGAAAATACAATCACTAAATGGAGTAAGATACTTCAGGTTATTTGTTTTAGCTATTGTTGTGACCACCGTATTTTATCTAGGATTTCAGATTTCTACCCAGCCTAATGCCTATGCAGTTTCTTTAAATGAACAACAACTGGGGATCATAGAAGAAGAACAATTGGCAAAAGATGCATATAAAGAAGCAGAGCTGGTTATACAAGAGCAAATAGGAAATTTTATTAACATTCATGAAGAAATATCCCTAGAGCCTGTTCACGCCTCTAAGAAGGATTTAATAACTAAAGAAGATTTAACTACGAAAGTACAAGATAATATTACATATGATATACAAGCATGCGTAATAAAGGTAGACGGGGAAATACAAGCAATACTAAAAGATAAGGAGCAAGCCCAAGAAATCTTAGAAGAAATTAAAAAGACATATACTGTAGAAGGGGTAAATATGGAACACACCGAATTTGTAGAGAAGGTTACGATAGAACCCCAATACATTAAATCCTTAGAGGAAACCATATCCAAAGAGAAAGCAATTTCTTTATTAACTAAGAGTACAGTAGCTCAAAAAACTTATAATATCCGAGAAGGGGATAGTCTTTGGGGCATCGCCAAAAAATACGATATGAGTATAGAAGACGTTTTAAAGGCAAATCCAGATTTAGAAGAGGAAAGTCTACTACAGATTGGTCAGGAGATAGGATTAAACTTGCCAAAACCTATGGTTTCTGTAGTTACAAAGGAAAGATTCATATACAAAGAACCTATTGAAAAGCCAGTTAAATATGAAGAAGACGATACACAGCTTAAGACCTATATGAAGGTAATAGAAGCAGGTGAAGAAGGGGAAAAGGAAATCACCGCCTATAGGATAAGGATTAATGGTTATGAAGAAAGTACACAGACTATATCCGAAGAGGTTATAAAAGAGCCAAAGGAAGCAGTGATCATCGTTGGAACCAAAACGCCCCCTCCAAAAAGCGCTACAGGTACATTTAGAATGCCGGTATCAGGAAAATTGTCCTCAGGCTTTGGTTCGAGATGGGGGACCTTCCATGCGGGTATAGATTTGGCAGCACCCCAGGGAACACCCATATATGCATCCGATGGTGGAGTAGTAACAGAGGCAGGATGGCATGGAGGATATGGATACTTAGTTAAGGTTAACCATGGAAATGGATTTGAAACTTACTACGCCCATACAAGTAAAATATATGTTACTGTAGGTCAGAAGGTTGCCAAAGGTGAAAAGATAGCTGCAGTGGGAAGTACAGGAAATAGTACAGGGTATCACCTTCACTTTGAAGTTAGATTAAATGGTGATCCAAGAAACCCATATAATTATTTGAAATAGTATCAAATAGGCGACATTGGTCGCCTGTTTTTTGTATTATTATATTTTACAGATGCCTTTATTTTTGATACAATTAAGTAAGGTTAATAAATGAAAAGAGGTGGGGCTATGGGTCAAAGAGTTTTAGTAGTAGATGATGAAAAAAGTATTGCAGATATCATAACCTTTAACTTAAAGAGAGAGGGTTATGAGGTTTTAAATGCTTACGATGGTGAGGAGGCCCTAGGTTTAATATTTGATAAAGATCCTGATTTGATTCTTTTAGATATTATGATGCCGAAGTTAGATGGATTTCAGGTATGCAGGAAGGTGAGGGAGAAAAAGGATACCCCTATTGTAATGTTGACTGCTAGAGCCGAAGAAGTGGATAAGGTACTGGGCTTAGAACTAGGGGCCGACGATTATGTAACTAAGCCTTTTAGTGTAAGAGAGTTGATGGCAAGGGTTAAGGCAAATCTTAGAAGAATGGCAGCAGTAGAAAAGGAGATAGAAAAAGAGCATACTAAGAATGTTTTTACATACGATAATCTAACCATTAATACAGATAAATATGAAGTAATTAAAAAAGGAGAAATAATAGAACTCACCCTTAGGGAATTTGAACTTCTTAAATTTCTAGCTATGCAAAAAGGTCAGATTTTTTCAAGGGAAACTCTTCTTGAGAAGGTTTGGGGATACGAATACTACGGCGATATCCGCACAGTAGATGTGACTGTAAGACGTTTAAGAGAAAAGGTAGAAGACGATCCAAGCCGTGCAGAATACATATTAACAAAAAGAGGGGTAGGGTACTACTTTAAGGGGTAGCATATATGAAAAGTATTCAGTGGAGGCTGGTAGTTATCTACCTTACCTTAGTTTTAATCGTAATGATTTCTAGTGGAACATTTATTCTTTGGCAAATACAAGAGCATGAGTATATCAAAATACATAATGAGTTAAAGTATACCGCCGATTTAATCAGAGAAAATATAGAGCCAAAGGGCAATTCTTCACAAATAAGATTAGAAGAATTAAACTTTCTCATTGCAAATGGGGTATATTTAGGAAATCAAAGGATATATATTCTAGATATTGATGGAAACATAATCATTCCCGATGTAGAAACAAATGAAAAAAACCAATGGAATAAAAGAGCCGTATATGAGGCGAAAGTTGAAAAAAGACCAGTAATGGGAAAGCCTGTGCAAATACTAGAAGGAGGCTATGCAAGGGAATACGTTGATTATTCGTATCCGCTTTTAGTAGATGGGAATGTTGAGTACATCATATATATCCGCGCCTCTGCCCAGGAGGTTTCAGAAAATATTGCAAAGATAACGAATATAATACTAGTGGCATCTATCGGAGCTTTATTCATTACCATGATTTTTGGCATTTATTTTGCCAAGACCCTAACGGGTCCAATTAAGGTGTTAACCGTCAAGGCAAAGGAAATGGCAGAAGGATTTTTAGATCATAAGATAGAGGTAAAATCTAATGATGAAATTGGACAGTTAACGGGAAGCTTTAACCATATGGCAGAAGAATTAAGTCAGATGCTTTTAACTATATCAAGTGAAAAAAATAAGTTAGAAACTGTGATTACCCATATGGCAGACGGAGTTCTAGCCTTTGACAGGAAGGGGATGCTAATTCATGCTAATCCTGCTGCCTATAAGATGATTAAAATTACTGATACGGAAAAATATTTTTATGACATTTTCAAAAACAATGATATAGATTTAAGATTCAGTGACTTTTTACAGATGAAACCGAATTCCATAAGTCAACATCTTATGATTGTGGGGGATAAGTATATTAATGGGTGCTTTGCAGCTTACGGTAGGAAATTGGGAGATACGGAAGGTATTATCATTGTACTTCAGGACGTAACAGAACAAAAAGAACTGGAGGAAATGCGGAAGGAATTTGTGGCCAATGTATCCCATGAACTAAGGACCCCCCTAACAACGGTAAAGAGCTATGCAGAGACTCTACTAGACGGGGCATTGGACGAAAAGGATTTGGCTTTATCCTTCCTTAAGGTAATCAATAATGAGGCTGATAGAATGACTGCCTTGGTTCAAGATTTGCTTGAGCTATCAAGGCTTGATAATAAACAGGTACGGTTTCATTTGAAATCCATCAATATTGTCCATTTGGTTGCTGAGAGTGTAGAACACCATCAAATCCATGCCAAAAAAAAGAACCAAACTATGGATTGTTATATAGATATCCCAGGAGCAGTTATTAAAATTGACCCCGATAGGGTGAGACAAGTTTTAAGTAATGTATTAAGCAATGCTATAAAGTACAGTCCCGAAAAGGCAGAGATTAAGATTAGGCTATGGGAAAATGGAGAACATATTAATGTAAGTATATCAGATACAGGAATCGGAATTCCCGAAAAAAATATTTCAAGGATTTTTGAAAGGTTTTATAGGGTAGATAAGGCAAGATCTAGGGAAATGGGAGGGACAGGACTTGGTCTAGCCATTGCAAAGGAAATCATGGAAATCCATGGAGGGAGAATTTGGGCAAAAAGTGAACAGGGAAAAGGAACAACCATTACCTTAGAGTTTAATAAGTAGCAGGATGTAATTTAAAATTAAGCTAGGTGTAATCATTTTGTAACATAAGTTTTGTATAATAATAGAAGATATTATAGACTGATATGAAAGGGGGGGCATAATGCGAAAATATTTATATTTCATAGTTTTTACCTTTATGATATTATTTTGTACTTCAGAGGCTAGAGCCAATACGACAAATGCAAAGGAATATAGTATTGTGGAAGAAGATGGAACGCTAGACTTAGAAGTAATCAAAATCACTGCAGGGATTACTAAGGATAAGGAAGTTACTTTTGATGAAGTAAGAAATATATCTGGTAAATCCAAAGAAGGTACAATAATTACTTTTTCTGTTTATAAAAATGAGAGTGATGAAGAAAAGGTTGTCTTTTCGCAGAGTGTTGGTGCCTCCGAATTATTTAATCAGTTAGTAGAACTTAAAGAAGGTAGAAATTATATCAAGATTACCGTAAGGCAAGAAGATAAGGTAGAAGTATTTATTTTCCAAATAGATCGTAAAAACAAAGAAATTAAAAAGAAACTAGAAGACATAAAAATCAATAATATACTTTCAAATGATATAAATCCTGTTTTTTAAAGACAGTCTTTAAGATTTTAGAAAGTCTATTAAGATAAAAGTGGTGGTTTGAATGGATAAGGGAAAACTAAAAACCTTTTTTTTAGCCGGTTTAATCCTTTTTAGTGTTTTTCAGACGGGAGAGTTATGGTTTGGCAGTTTGTCGAGCCATAACTTTTTTTATAATTTATGGGCAAAAAGTGATTATACCAACATAGTCTACTCGGGGGAACCCGTACACCTACTTCAACCTACAGAAATTATAATTAATTTTGGAGTTGAGGGGGGGAAATATAACATACTCAAAAATACAAAGGAAGAATTTAAAATAGCCCAGAAGGAAATGGCAGATATTTTGGGAAAAACCTTTTCTAGCGGTGAATTTATAAGTCAGCAAGAATTAAGCTGGAGAGATATCCTTTCTCAAAGATCGATTTTATATAAATATCCGGGTACTATCCCAATGAAGGAATTAGTAGATTCCCAAAATAAAATAGCGGCAAAAATACCTGGATTTGATCAAATTCTTGTAGTGCCAGGTAGGACCATTAATCAAAAAATCAATTGTTTCTTTATTGATGAATCAAGTGATTATGTATATGTAGTTGCTGTAAAACATGATGTATTAGTCCTACACGAGGTAATAGATAACCTTAGGGATGATATCGCTAAGATTTCATATATATCCACAAAACAGGTAAATATGAATCAATTTGAAAATAATGTGTTTTTGCCTACATTTAACACACACCCTGTATATCAAAAAATAGAAATCAAAGACGAAATTAAAGAGAATGGGGAAGTGAATGAGGAAAAACTAGAAAGGCTTATTAACCCCTTATTTATTAATCCCACATTAAAGAGAAAACAGCAAACCCAGGACGGAACGATTTATTATATCGAGGGAAACACAATGGTTAAATATTTTACGACCGGCGTTATAGAATATCTGGATCAGTCTAGAACCAAGAAAGATGATAGCCTAAGTTTCATAGAAGCTTATCAGGTTGCCAAAAGTTTTTTAGATAAGCATAAGATGGGTTTAAATCAAGACGACCTAAAGGGTGACTTGCTTTATTTGTCGGGACAAAAGCAAACAAATAGCGGATGGGAGTTTTGCTTTGACTTTAAGTTCAAAGACATTCCTTACGATTTTTCCCGGGAAATAACAAATAAAACTGGTATGAAACATGCAGTTGAAATAGTAATCCAAGATAAAAAGATAAAAGAATACAAGAGGGTGACCTGGATAGGTTATTTATTAGATGAAGAAGCTGAGGTTAACTTAACCTATCCCGAAGCCCTAGGGGAAGTAGTTAAAAGGCTAAATGATGAAGAGGCAAATAATATAAAGATTAAGGATATGTACTGGGCATATTATCAAAAGGAAATAGATAAGCCTGCAGAAGTATATTGGATGATTAAAGCAGGAAATAAGATTTATCCCATTAAAGCAAGTCGATAAGAAAAGAGGTCAAAAATGAATTGGAAAAAAGTTAAAAATGTACTAATTATCATTTTTCTTATTATAAATGGGATTCTAGGGTATATGAACTATCAAAGAAAAGTACAAGCCTTTACCCTAACAAGTCACCAAGAAAACAATATAAAAAGGCTGCTATATAGCAATAATATTATGCTTTACACACTCTTACCTCAAAAATATCCATCTATGAAGAAGTTAATCCTTGAACCAAAATCCGTTAGTGGAGAAGAAGAAAAAAAGATTCTTAAACTGATTTTTGGGGATGTTGAGGATATCACTGTATATCTAGAAAGTATTAGTAAAAACAGAATGCAGACGGTATACTCAAAAGGCGCTAGAAAGCTTAGTTTTTCAGAGGGTAGGATTGTTTACGAGGAAGATATAAATTCAAAGCCAAAAACCATTGGTTCAAAAGAAGAATCCAAAAATCTAGCAGACAAGTTTTTGAAAAGTCTAGGATATCAGTTATCAGAATTAGAATGGGATTTTAAAGATGAAGGAAATGGACAATATAAATATCTTTATTATGAAGTATATAAGGGAAATCTAATCTATGATAGTTATATCGAATTTGTAATTAAACCTCAAGGGATTGAAAAAGTAGATATATATAGAATGAAACCTGTAAGGTATATAGAATTATCAAGAAGTATTTATGCCCCAGATGAAATTTTATTTGGGTTTATGAATCAGGTAAAAAGGGAAACTAATCCAGGTGATATAATCATTATACAAAAAGTTGATATCGGGTATCTTATCAGCCCTAAAGGGGAAGGGGTTAAGGAAGAGGAAGCTATTCCACATTATCGCATTACCTTAGCTGATGGGAGATATTACCACATAAATGCCTATAACAATGAAATCTTCTTAAATTAAGGATATATTAATAGTTACAAAGGTTTTTCGATAAAAGGGCTTTCTTATATTATACTTTAATGATATAATTGTTGGGGAATATTGAGTATGGTAAAATTCTATAATATTCTACAAGATATAACAAATCCAATTTAAGAGGTGTTAGAGTTGGAACAATTGATTGTACGAGGTAGAACAAGATTGCAGGGAGAAGTCCATGTAAATGGAGCAAAGAATGCAGCGGTGGCAATAATTCCTGCGGCAATATTATCAAATGATGTTTGTGTGATTGAAAATTTACCTTATATTGATGATGTAATTAGCTTATCAGAGACATTAAACGAAATGGGAGTTGAATGTAAATTTGTTGATTCCCATACATTAAAAATCGATAGTAAAAATCTTAATAATTTTTGTGCAACCTACGATGCAGTTAAAAAAATTCGTGCTTCTTACTATTTGTTAGGGGCTCTTTTAGGACGTTATAAAAAAGCTGAGGTAGCTTTTCCAGGGGGATGCAACTTTGGCACTAGACCCATTGACCAGCATATAAAAGGTTTTAGGGCCTTGGGCGCTGAGGTCATAGTAGAACACGGAATGATAAAGGCTTATGCAGATAAACTTGTAGGGGCTTCAGTTTACCTAGATGTGGTTAGTGTAGGTGCCACTATCAACATTATGTTGGCGGCAGTTTTAGCCGAAGGAACGACAGTAATCGAAAACGCAGCAAAAGAACCCCATGTTGTTGATACGGCGAACTTTTTAAATAGTATGGGTGCCAATGTAAAAGGTGCAGGAACCGATATAATTCGTATAGTTGGGGTTAAAGAGTTATCGGGTACTAACTATATGATTATCCCTGATCAGATTGAAGCAGGAACATTTATGATGGCATCGGCAATTACAGGGGGGGATGTAATCGTACGGAATTTGATTCCAAAGCATATGGAATCAATATCTGCAAAACTTTTGGAAATGAATATAGAAATAGAAGAAGGCGATGATTATATAAGAGTGAATGCTCCAAAACCCCTTAGAGCTATCAATGTAAAGACATTGCCCTATCCTGGATTTCCAACGGATTTGCAGCCACAAATGTCGGCGCTACTTAGTATAGCTGATGGAACTAGTATCATTACGGAAAGTGTTTGGGATAATCGCTTCCAATACATAGATGAACTTAAACGCTTAGGGGCAGAGGTGAAGGTGGAAGGAAGAGTGGCAGTAATAAGGGGTATAAAAAGATTATCGGGAGCCCAAGTTTGTGCAACGGACCTTAGGGCAGGGGCGGGACTTGTATTGGCAGCCCTAGCAGCAGAAGGGAAAACAACAATAACAAACCTCCAATATATAGATAGAGGCTATGAGACCATAGAAGTTAAATTAAATGCCATGGGTGCGGATATAAAAAGAGTTAAAAGATAATGACAAGGGAACCCCACCCTTGTCATTATTTTATCCATGGATATATACCATACTATATAAGCATAGGGTAGAAGCCCCTATACTATAAAAATATATAGGGGCGGCTCTGCACTGGCCCGTAGATAGGCGGTAAACATGAAAATAGCAATAATAACTGTAGGAAAACTAAAGGAAAAATATCTCCGAATGGGTATAGACGAATATGCAAAACGGCTATCTAGATACTGCAAATTAGAAATTATAGAAGTCCAAGATGAAAAAGTTCCAGAAAACATGAGTAGAATGGAAGAAGATGAAGTTAAAAACAAAGAAGGGAAAAAAATAATACAAAATATCAAAAATAATCCCTATGTAATAGCCCTAGCTATAGAAGGAAGGCAATATTCTTCCAAAGAAATGGCCCTAAAATTAGAAACCTTAGGTGTACAGGGAAGAAGTCATATAGCATTTATAATAGGTGGATCTATTGGCCTTTCAAAAGGGGTTTTAAATCGTGCTGATGAATACATTAGTTTTTCAAAAATGACCTTTCCCCATCAGCTTATGAGGTTGATTTTATTAGAACAAATATACAGGTCATTTAGAATAATAAAAGCAGAACCCTATCATAAATAAATTACTGGGAACAAGATAGATTTGTCGAAAAGATTAACATAAAGTTTTGGTATACGTGGCTAATAATTTGACATTTTGAAATAAAATGTCCATAATAAGGGCAAATACTGTGGAGTTTAAATAAAAGATTAGGGTTTGGAGGAAGTAAAGAATGGAAGACCCCCGAAATTTTTACATCTTGGTTTAGATTTACCCTCTTTTAAGAATAGCAAGACTGCATTGAGTTCGCCACCAAGGAGGATAACTATACTGCTTATATACATCCAGAGCAGTAGTATTATTATACCTCCAATACTTCCATACATTATATTAAACTTTCCAAAGTGGTTAATATATTTAGAAAAAAGAATAGATAGTAGAATCCAAAAAAAAGTAGAAAAGATTGTTCCGGGTAATACTTCTTTAAATGTAAGCTGGCGGTTTGGCATGTGTTTGTACAAAAAAATAAAAACTATAAGGATAGTAATAATCATAATAAAATATCTAAAAATGCTCCATGAAATACCAAACCAAGGGCTAATACCTATGATAGAAAATAGATAAAAGCCAAGTATCTCACCGAAAACAAGAAAACTTAAAGAAAATGCAATGGAAGTAGTAAGGGCAATGGTAAAAAATAAAGATATTCCTCTAAGCACTAAAAAGGAACGGGTTTCTTCTTCATCATAGGCTTTATTAAGACCTCTTATAATAGAATTAACCCCGTTGGATGCACTCCAGAGGGTAGTTATCATACCGAAGGACAGTAGGGTAGTATTTCTAACTTTTAATATTTCTTTTATGGTTTTATGTACTATTAGGTAAGCTTCCCTAGGGAGCAAATGGGATAAATCTAGGAGAAAAGCATCGGAATTAATGGGGGTATAACTTAATATGGTAAAAAGAAATATTAAAAAAGGGAAAAAGGATAAAATAATATAAAAGGTGAGTTGTGCACCTAAGGCAGGGACCTCATCGTCTTGGAATCGGCAATATAATTCTTTCATAATTTGGGGTATGATTGGTTTCAAGGCTGATTCTCCTTTGAGTTGCTCTTTATAAGAGTATGGCTACTGGAACATTATTTTAAACCCTAAAGCCACAATTAAAATCCCTCCAACTAGGAGGGTTTTTAAGAATTTATTTTTTAATTGATTTTATGGATACAATATAAAGACCAGCAACATCAACTCTAACTACTTTTTTAGTAGGAAGCTTCTTAAATACCTTGTCATCGCATATAAAAGTAGTGATTTGGGGACCAACTTTTGCCTTAACTAAAGGCATTTTTTTAAAGCGGTACCACTTAGGGAATTGGTCAACTACCATTTTTGGAAAGTTTGCATTGGTTATTTTGTCTTTTTTCTTATCGATTACAAGAATTGATGTGGTCATTTTGTGTTGATTAATTAAACTTTGCTGATTATCCATTTTAGACTGCATCTTTTTACCTAGGAAATACAATCCTACAAGTATTACAGCTAAAACAGCAAGGATAATTAAAAGGATTTTCCAAATTTCCACTTGTTGTCCTCCTTCATTTCTAGATTATGTATTATCTTTTATTTTAATATTGTACCATTGATTTGCCAAATATGAAATAGCAATTTAGGTGAAAATATAACTGGATTGTATAATAGGTCAGAGTTAGGAGGGGAAGTATGGGTATATCAGACACAGTGCTATGGCTTATGAATCATATATTGTTTATAAATATATTACTTGCCATTTTGATTGTATTTTTTGAAAGACGAAACCCTTCTGTTACTTGGGCATGGCTTATGATTTTGTTTTTTGTACCCATTTTAGGTTTTTTATTATATCTTTTTTTGGGGCAGGATTTAAGGAAGAAAAAGCTCTTTGCCCTAAAAGAAGAAGAGGATCAAATAGAGAGAATGGTCCATAGGCAGGAGGAAATATTAAGCCAAAAAGACATAGAGCTGGACTATCCTAATATCAAAGAATGTAAAGATATAATATACCTTCATTTGGTCGGACATAATGCTTTATATACTCAAAAAAACAATGTACAGATTTTTAATAATGGTAATGATAAATTCAAAAAGATGATTAAAGATATAAAAAAAGCAAAAAAATTCATTCATATTGAATACTATATCATCAGAAATGATTGGCTAGGTAGAAAGATTGTGGAATTACTAACCCAAAAAGCAAGGGAAGGGGTAGAGGTAAAACTACTTTACGATGGTATGGGATGTATTTGGCTTCCTAAGAACTTTTTTAAATCTCTCATAGAAGCCGGGGGACAAACCAGCTGTTTTTTTCCACCATTTTTGCCCTATATAAACCTTAGGGTAAATTATAGGAATCATAGAAAGCTTTGTATCATTGATGGGCAAATATCATATGTTGGAGGAATAAATATAGGAACGGAATACCTCGGGTTATCTAAAAAAATGGGATTTTGGAGAGATACCCATCTAAGGATATGTGGCAGTGCTGTTGATAACTTAGAACTTAGGTTTTTATTAGACTGGCGATTTTCTACAAAGGGTTCAAAAATTATCGAGAAAAAATATTTTCCAGATAAAAATATCAATGGTAATACAGGAATTCAGATAGTTTCTAGTGGACCCGACTCTAAATGGAGTTCCATAAGAAATGGCTTTTTAAAAATGATAAGCTTAGCAAAGGAAAAGATATACATTCATACACCTTATCTTATTCCTGACGATAGTTTATTAGAGGCTCTTAAAATTGCTTCCTTGTCGGGGGTAGATGTAAGAATAATTATTCCCAATAAGCCAGATCATATGTTTGTATACTGGGCATCCCTATCTTATGTAGGAGAACTTCTCCAAGCAGGGATTAAATGTTATACCTATGAAAAGGGATTTATGCATAGTAAAATGGTCTTAGTAGATGATTTCGTCAGTACCATAGGAACTGCTAATTTTGATATTAGGAGTTTTAAAATGAATTTTGAAGTGAATGCATTTATATACGATAAATCAACAAATATTAGATTGCAAAAACAATTTATAAGAGATTTAGAGGATAGCAAAGAAATAACCCTAGAAATTTATAAAGACAGATCCTTTGGAGTTAAGTTTAAAGAATCGGTATCAAGGTTATTATCGCCAATGTTATAACTTAATAAAACCTTTATCATTCTGAGCGTAGCGAAGAATATTATACCTTATAGGCACTTTAGGATTCTTGCTACAATCAGAATGATAATATTAATTTCTTAATGCTTCAACCTTATCTTTAACGTACCCAGCCAAGTCCTTCTTATCTTCAACCTTAAGTTCATCTAAAACGATAGGCTCCCCTATATTAACGGTTATATCCCTAGCCTTAACCCAAGGAAACTGGGTTTCTAATATCCTATAGGAATTCCCAACATAAACAGGAATGATGGGCACATTAGATTTCGTGGCAAGCTTTAAGCTTCCCTTTTTAAATTCTCCTATTTCTTCCCCGATTATTCTTGTGCCTTCTGGAAATATTAATAAGGACTGGCCCTTTTTAAGAAGTTCAATTCCTTCTGTGATGGATTTAAGGGACTGCCTTATGTCATTTCTATCCATAAAGATACAATTGGTTTCTTTCATCCAAAAGGATACAATAGGTGTTTTTTTTAGTTGTATCTTTCCGATAAAAGATATAGGGACATTGATTATACTGACTAATATAGGAATATCAAAAATGCTTTTATGATTACCTACAAATAAAACCGATTGATTTTCTGGGATATTTTCTTTTCCTTTTACGCTAAGTTTGGCCCCCGAAAAAAACATTATTCCTTTAGATAAAGTTTGGAGCCAGCTATAGGCATATTGCAATTGTTTTTCCCTTGTACCGTATTTTTTTAAATAAACAAATTTTACCATGAAAAAAAGAGAAAAGAACCTATGAATACAAATATATAAAATACAAAAAAATGACCTCATAAAGTCCTCCTTTAATTAAAGTCAATACTATACTTCAATTATTATATCATATTATTTTGTTTCTTTACCAAAAAACATACAACATTTTTATTTTAAATAGAGAAACAATAATATTGAAACTAATAAAAGGAGGTATTACTATGAAAAGAACAATACAAGTGACTTTCATTGGTTTATTAGCTGTATTAACTTTACTTGCAGGTTGTGCTAGCAACAGATATACAAGAAATATGGATGATGGCATATTAGATAATGGTACAAACAATCTTGATGGAAATCGTATAACAGGAAGAATCTATAATGACAATATCAATGATGGGCTATTTAGAAATGATACAGCCTATGATAGGAATCTCATGCCTGGAAATGATAATATCTTAGATAGAGACTACACCATAAGAGAAGATAATGTAAGAAGAGGAATAACAACTCAACTTCCAAGCACAACCCTCCCTAACTTAACAAATAANAACACAACAGGAAATGTAACAAGGGGAAATACCCAAGATCAAGTTAGAACAAATACCAATAAAGCAGCTGGAAAAGTAAATACAAGATAAATAGAATAACCTCCCATAAGGAGGTTATTCTATTTACAATGTTTTGACAAGGATTTAATCTAAATTGCTGCCCCTAATATCATCAATCATTTGTTTTTTTAAATCATATAATTCTTTAGATAAATCCACGGGTATAATATGTGGATTGGTTAATCTTTTTGATTCATCCCATAAAGTATTTAATTCTCTTTTACAATAATCCCTTATGTCCATGACTGAAGGAAATTTATATACACATTCACCTTTGATAAAGACAGGAAGTAGTAATTCTCTTAAGGTATAAGTATTGGGTTTTAAATTCATTTGTTTCCATGTATTAATAGGATCAAACAATTTTAAGGGTTTATTTTCATCGAATTCTTCATCTTCTAAGGAAATTAAATCAGCCTTGATTTTACCTGAGGTTTTATCATAAACCCTAATAATTTTTTTGATACCTGGATTTGTTACTTTGTCAGGGTTTTCGGAAAGCTTTATTTTTGGAATAAAGCCGCCCCTACCATCGGATTCAGCAGCTAATTTATAAACCCCACCAAAGGAAGGACAGTCCTTAGAAGTAATAAGGCGTGTACCGACTCCCCACATAGTAATTTTGGCACCTTGACGTTTGAGATCCGCGATAAGATATTCATCAAGGTCACTAGAGGCACTGATGATTGCCTCTTTAAACCCTGCCTCATCCAGCATTTTTCTTGCTTTTTTAGAAAGATAAGCTAAATCTCCGCTATCAAGACGGATTCCTATTAACTTCGAGTTTATATTTTTTTCTTTTAATTCCTTAAATACCTGAATAGCATTAGGGACCCCAGACTTTAAAGTGTCATAGGTATCCACAAGAAGAATACAGGCATCGGGAAATATTTTTGCATATTCCCTAAAGGCACTCAATTCATCGGGAAAACTCATAACCCAACTATGAGCATGGGTGCCCTTAACAGGAACATTAAACAATTTACCGGCAAGCACATTGGAAGTTCCACTGCATCCACCAATTATTGCAGCACGAGCTCCATAAAGTCCTGCATCAGGTCCTTGTGCCCGCCTTAACCCAAACTCTAACACAGAATCTCCTTCTGATGCCCAATATACTCTAGCTGCCTTAGTGGCAATAAGGCTTTGATGGTTTATGATTGTAAGAAGGGCGGTTTCTATAAATTGGGCCTCGAAAATAGGAGCTCGAACCCTAAGAAGAGGTTCCTTTGGAAATACTACGGTACCTTCAGGGATAGCATAAATATCCCCTGTAAACTTTAAATATGATAATTCATCAATAAATTCATTACTAAAAACATTGATACTTCTTAAATAATCCAAATCCCCTTTAGAAAACCTTAGATTTTTAATATAATCGACTGCCTGTTCAAGTCCTGCAGCTATAGAAAACCCACCATTAGAAGGATTGGAACGATAAAACAAATCAAAAACTACTTCGTTATTTTTTACATTGGTTTCTTTATATCCTTGCATCATTGTCAGTTGATACAAATCAGTAAGCAAGGTTAAATTACGTTCATCCATAGTATAAGTCCTTTCCATTTTATTTTGAAACCATTATACCACAAACTATAAATATAAATAAAAATAAAAAGGATAGTTAAATCATCTATCCTTTGAGAAAAGCTTAATAAGTTCTTCACCTTTTTTAATAGAATGGCGCTCATACTGAGAGGAGAGAAGAAGAACAGTTGATAAAGAAAATAAAGAGACAAATATAACCGCTATAGTTTCCATAAAACTCCCCCTTTATGAATTTAAAATTATGATATATACTTTAAAAATATGATGGGGATCAAATAAAATGCTAGATAAATTCAAAAAACCCTTTACAAATTCAAAAAATCTTTCTATAATTATATATTGAGTTGTATATTGGGATATTTGCATAAACACGAAGAAAAGGACAAGTATGTATTTTTGGAATCTATAGCGAATTGGGGATGGTGGAAGCCCAAGATAAGGAAAATACAGAAGATCACCTTGGAGTGGCAGACTGAAAATAAAGTAGGCTCTGACGGCATTCCACCGTTAATAGGGAGACATATAAATGTATGTAATAGGTTTTCAGGTGGTATAGCGAAAGAAGCCCTTTCGTCCTGTTAAAGGATGAAAGGTTTTTTTATTTATATAAGAATGGAGGAAATACGGTGTATAACAAAGTCTCGACGGACCTTAATTTTGTGGAACGGGAAAAACAGGTATTAAAGTTTTGGAAGGATAACAATATCTTTGAAAAAAGTATTTCATCAAGGGAGAAAGGAACAACTTTCACATTTTATGATGGGCCCCCAACAGCTAATGGAAAACCTCATATAGGACATATCTTAACCCGTGTTATGAAAGATATCATTCCTAGATATAAAACCATGAAGGGATATAAGGTTTTAAGAAAAGCAGGTTGGGATACCCATGGGCTTCCCGTGGAATTAGAGGTCGAAAAAATGCTCGGTATCAGTGGTAAGCCACAGATAGAAAGCTATGGGGTAGAGCCGTTTATTAAAAAATGTAAAGAAAGTGTTTGGAAATATCAAAGTGAGTGGGAAAGAATGAGTGATAGGGTAGGATACTGGGTGGATATGGAGGAACCCTATGTAACCTATCATAATAATTATATAGAATCGGTTTGGTGGTCCCTAAAGAAAATATGGGATCAAGGATTATTATATAAGGGACATAAGATAGTGCCTTATTGTCCAAGATGTGGAACATCCTTGTCAAGTCATGAGGTTGCCCAGGGCTATAAGGATGTTAAAGAAGCTTCTGTTTATGTAAAATTTCCGGTAAAGGATCAAAATGGGGTTTTCCTAATGGCATGGACTACCACCCCTTGGACTTTGCCATCTAATGTTGCCTTAGTTGTAAATCCCAAGGAAACCTATATACGAGCTAAATGTGCTGATGAAGTGTATGTTTTGGCAGAAGCTTTAGCTTCCACAGTTTTAAATGAAGAATATGAAGTTTTAGATACAATGGTTGGGCAAGATTTAGTGGGATTAGAATACGATACAATATTCGACTTTGCTCAAATAGATAAAAAGGCATATTATGTTGTAGCAGATGATTATGTAACCTTAACTGATGGAACAGGTATCGTTCATACTGCCCCTGCCTTTGGGGAAGACGATGCCAGGATAGGTCGCACCTATGATCTTCCATTTGTGCAGTTAGTTAATGAACAAGGGAATTTTATAGAAGCGGTAACTCCATGGAAGGGTGTATTTGTAAAAGATGCAGATCCACAGATTATAAAAAATTTAGACGAAAGAAATCTCCTCTATAAATCTCAGGATTATGAACACTCCTATCCCTACTGCTGGAGATGCGATACACCCCTTTTATATTATGCACGGGATACATGGTTTATAAAAATGACAGAAGTAAGGGATAGATTACTTAAAAATAACAAAAAAATCAATTGGCTACCTGAAAATATCCGTGACGGTCGATTTGGTAAATTCTTAGAGAATGTTATAGATTGGGGCTTAAGTCGTGAAAGATACTGGGGAACGCCTTTGCCTATTTGGGAATGTAACTGCGGTCATCGCCATGCCATAGGAAGCATAGAAGAATTAAGGCAAATGGGTAAAAACGTTCCAAAAGATATAGAGCTTCATAAACCTTATATTGATAATGTGCATCTTACTTGCCCTAAGTGTAATGGTGAAATGAAAAGAGTATCAGAGGTAATCGACTGTTGGTATGATTCGGGTTCCATGCCTTTTGCACAGTGGCATTATCCTTTTGAGAACAAGGAGATTTTCGAAGCTAATTTTCCTGCTAATTTCATCAGTGAGGCAGTGGACCAAACTAGGGGATGGTTTTATACCTTGCTTGCTATATCCACACTTTTATTTGATGAGCCGGCATATAAAAATGTAATTGTTTTAGGGCTCGTTCAAGATAAAGATGGCTTTAAAATGAGTAAACATAAAGGGAATGTAGTAGATCCATGGACTGTTTTAGATAATCAGGGGGCTGATGCAGTTAGATGGTATTTCTATACTAACAGTGCTCCATGGCTTCCAAGTAGGTTTTATGGAGATGCAGTAAGTGAGGCCCAAAGAAAATTCATGGGAACTCTTTGGAATACCTATGCTTTTTATGTGCTATATGCAAATATTGATAGCTTTAATCCAATAGAATATAAACTTGAATATGATAAATTGTCATTGATGGATCAATGGATTTTATCCAAGCTCCATTCATTGATAGAAATAGTAGATAAAAATCTTGGTAATTATAAAATCATAGAATCCGCAAGGGGATTACAGGATTTTGTAAGTGATTTAAGTAATTGGTATGTAAGGAGAAGTAGGGAGCGCTTTTGGTATAAGGATATGCCACAGGATAAAATCAATGCCTATATGACCCTTTACACCGTACTAATAGAACTGACAAAGATAGTAGCTCCGTTTACTCCGTTTATGGCAGAAGAAATCTACCAAAACCTTGTGGGTAATGTGGATAAGTCTGCTCCAGAAAGTGTCCACTTATGTTCTTTTCCACAAGTAAATACCGAATTTATAAATAAGGACTTAGAAGAAAACATGAATGAAGTGCTTAAAATAGTGGTTCAGGGAAGAGCCTGCAGAAATACTGCAAATATCAAGAACAGACAGCCCATTGGAAAAATGTATGTAAAATCCTCTAAGGAGCTACCGGAATTGTTTAAAGATATAATTGCCGAAGAATTAAATCTAAAAGAGATAATATTTACAACAGATGTGGCGAATTTTACAACCTATTTATTCAAGCCACAACTAAAAACCGTAGGTCCAAAATATGGCAAATTAGTGGGCAAAATCCGCAAAGCCTTAGAGGAGCTTGATGGCAATAATGCTATGGATGAACTTAAAAGTAATAAGCCACTGACCTTTGATTTTGATGGAGAAAAGGTAGAGTTATTCGAAGAGGACCTTCTAATAGAGACCCAGCATAAGGAAGGATATGTAGCTGAAAGTGAAAAAGATATAACGGTAGTATTAGACACAAATCTTACAGAGGAACTTATAGAGGAAGGATTCGTAAGAGAAATCATCAGTAAAATCCAGACGATGAGAAAAGAAGCTAAGTTCGAGGTACAAGATAATATTAACGTTCACCACTGGGGAAATGAAAAATTAGCCAAGATTATAGAAAGAAACAAAAATGAAATATCTGGAGAAGTATTGGGCAAAACAATAGCAGAAGGAGAAAAGACAGGCTACCAAAAAGAATGGAAAATAAATAAAGAGGATATTAATTTAAGTATAGAAAAGGCATAAAAAGCAGGGGGCATTGCTCCCCACTTTTTTTAAATTCTTAAAGTTAAAGTTATAAATGTAATGCTTTTGTGTTACAATAGTAGAGCATTTATTGATGGATTCAAAATCTTTAAAAAGGAGGAAACCATGGATAATACCTTGGCAAAGGAACTGATTTCTTTCATAGATAATAGCCCGTCGCCATTCCATGTGGTAGATAATATAAAAAGAACCTTAAAGGACAATGGATTTATTAGCTTAGATACAAGGAACCGCTGGGAAATCCAAAAAAATGGACGATACTTTGTAACTACTAACGATTCCGCAATTGTTGCTTTTGATGTAGGAGAAGGCAGTGTGGAAGAGCAGGGATTTAAAATAATAGCCGCCCATACTGATAGTCCTACATTTAGGATAAAACCTACACCTGAAATGAGGGTGAAAAACTATATAAAACTAAATACAGAAAGTTATGGAGGACCCATATTACACACATGGCTTGATAGACCCCTATCTGTAGCAGGAAGAGTAGTACTAAAAAGTAATAATATTTTTAAGCCTGTTGTTAAGCTAGTGGATTTAAAAGACCCCATTGTAATAATTCCTAGTCTTGCAATTCATATGAATCGCAAGGTCAATGAAGGAATACAAATAAATAAACAAAAAGACACACTTCCACTTCTGGGAATTGTAAAAGAGGATTTAGAGAAAAACAATAGAATTGTTAACCTATTAAGCCATGAGCTGGAAAACGATACAAAAGAAATCATAGATTTTGATTTGTTTTTATATACTGTTGAGAAGGGAACAATTATGGGTATGAATAGGGAATTTATATCTTCGCCCAAACTGGACGATTTAGCCATGGTTCATGGGGG
>JGI24707J26582_10000409_pt1 | contig 32933 bp, 27 predicted proteins | sample BioPla1DNA1_FD_26582 | JGI IMG/M metagenome (IMG submission 26582)
TGGCCCGTTATCTTACATTAAAAGTAGATTACCGGCAGTATCCCTCCCATCCTAACGGATATCTCATTCATCTCGTTATTGCTTTCATCGCCGCTGGGATTGGTGCTGTGGCAATTCCGGCAATAAAAAGCAACAACTTCACTGCGGTAACTTTCTTAGCAATTGCTATTCAGCACTTTCGCGACGTTCGGAAAACCGAGCGCGAAAGTCTTAGAGGCTTAGAAAGCACTGAGTTTACCCCGCGAGGCGAAGCGTATATAGACGGCATCGCAAAAACCTTTGAAGCGCGCAACTATTTTTCGCTTCTTGTCTCGCTAAGCACAGCAGCAGCCATGGAATCACTACGCGGCCTAGGCTTCACCAATCTGGCTGTCCAGTCGGTGGCAGGAATATTTGTCGGTTATTTTGTTTATATCGGACTAAGCCGCTTTGCTAAAGGTAAGACGGTAGGCGATATTGCCAAAATTAAGCCCGGTCAAATCGAAGTAAGAGGCTCAGAACTTTATGTTGACGGTATTTTTGTCAGCAACACTTTAGGCACTGAGAATGCGCAGAAAATGGTTCTCGCTGAAGGGCTGGCGTTAGTAATTGAACCTAATGAGGAGCATTACCGGATTACTTTGGATAACTTTGGTCAGCGCAAGGCAATACTGTTCGAAGCAACCCGCAGTGTCGGTGTTAAACGCTATCACTATACACGCAAAGATTACGAGAGCGGCAAGACAATAATCGTGCTTGTCCCACTCATCCGCGATCAAGAAAAGCTGATTAGCGTCGTTAGCCACACACCATTACTGGAATCAGTAAAGAAAAGTCATTCCGTAATGAAATCAAACATAGTAGGAGACTAAAATGGAAACCAAACAAAGTATTGAAATTGCAGCGGCAATCACCCTGCCCCACCATAAAGTCCCTGGCTCAGGCACGGCTTTTATGATTGAAGCTGCCAATGAAGAAGAGCAATATAAGCTGATGCAGGATGTGGCTAAGGCCATCAAAGCCGATGTAGTAAAGTTAAGCAATGGGATATTTATTCTTGTTAGGTAGTTAAAAGACTGGAAGACGCAAATCGTCTTTCCAGTCTTTGTTCATTCAGCTTATTTATCAGGCGTAAACCGCTTGAGCCGCAAGGCGTTAGTTACTACTGATACAGAACTGAAGGCCATTGCGGTACCGGCCAAGACCGGCGATAAAAAACCGGCAGCGGCAACGGGAATTCCCAGGGTGTTGTAAATCAACGCCCAGAACAGGTTTTGTTTAATATTGAGCATAGTTGCTTTGCTCAGCTTTATGGCCGCTACGATACCGTTTAAATCGCCGCGCATTAAGGTAATATCGGCTGCTTCGATTGCCACATCAGTTCCGGTTCCGATGGCAAAACCGACATCTGCGGTCGCCAGCGCCGGAGCATCATTGATGCCATCGCCAACCATGGCTACCACCTTCCCCTCTTGCTTAAGCGCCTGTACCTTTTCGGCCTTATTTTCCGGCAAGACCTCAGCCAGTACATTATTAATGCCGACCTTTTGCGCGATGGCCTTAGCGGCCCGTTCATTATCGCCGGTTAACATCCAGACTTCGATACCTAATTTCTTAAGTTCGGCTACTGCTTCAGCAGAACTTTCTTTCACGGTATCGGCTACTGCCAGTAAACCAGCCATTTTATTATCAACAGCCATAAGCATAACAGTTTTGCCTTGCTGTTCGAGCTGCTCTATATCGGCAAGCATATCATTAAAATCAATATTGTTATCACGCATCAGCTTGCGGGTACCGACAAGAATCTGCCGGCCATCGATTGCGGACTTTACACCGTGACCGGGAATAGCTTCAAACTCATCGGGATCATCAGCTGCGACCCTCTGCTGTTTGCCGTAATCAACAATTGCCTGGGCCAATGGATGCTCAGATTTTTTTTCAGCCCGTACGGCCAGCGTTAAAACCTCTGCTTGTGAAAGCCCGGCCAAGGCAATGATATCAGTAACTTCTGGCTGGCCCTTGGTTATGGTCCCAGTTTTATCTAAAACAATCGTTGTTAAACGATGGGCATTTTCCAGATGTTCTGCCCCCTTGATTAGAATCCCATTCTCAGCACCTTTACCCGTTCCGACCATTATCGATGTCGGGGTAGCCAATCCCAGAGCACACGGGCAGGCAATAACCAGTACGGCTGTAAAATTTACAAGCGCGCGAGAGAAATTCCCTGGATCAAAGATAAAATACCAACCGGCAAATGTTAATAGCGCAATACCAACAACGGCCGGCACAAAATAGCCCGATACAACGTCGGCAAAACGCTGAATAGGCGCTTTTGAACCCTGTGCCGCTTCGACAATCCGCACTATTTGAGCTAAAGCAGTATCTTTACCGACTTTGGTTGCTCTAAATTTGAAAGTGCCGAATTTATTAATCGTGGCTCCAACTACTTCATCAGCTTGCTTTTTGTCAACTGGCAGACTTTCTCCAGTTAGCATTGACTCATCAACCGTTGAATTCCCCTCAGTGATTATCCCGTCGACCGGAATCTTTTCGCCGGGCCGGACAATTACAATATCCCCAACCATCACGTTTTCTACCGGAATATCAACTTCCTGCCCTTCTCGCACAACTCTGGCCGTCTTAGCCTGCAAACCCATCAATGCTTTTATGGCCTCTGATGTACGGCCCTTGGCATTGGCTTCTAATAATTTTCCTAAAATAATGAGCGTAATGAGAATTGCAGAGGTTTCAAAATACAACTCATTATTGTTTTGAAATACATTAACAATACTGTAAAAATAAGCGGCTGAGGTGCCAAGCGCTACTAAAACATCCATGTTGGCACTGCCATTTTTCAGGGCCAGATAGGCCCCGCGATAAAATTGCCCCCCGGCGATGAACTGGACAGGTGTTGCTAACGCCCACTGAAAGTACGGATTGAGCAGAATATGAGCAACGGGCCCTACCGCGCCCATTACGTGAAAAATCATCGCCATTAAAAGGGGAATTGAAAACACAGCGGCAAGAAATAAGCGGAATTTTTGGTGACTGACTTCTGCCAGCCTGACTTCCTTTGCTTTATCGGACTCTTCAGCGCTAGTCGCGTTATGCGCGCCAAATCCTAAGTTCTCAATTTTTGCCTTAATATCACTAACGCTAACGTCGCCGTAATTAAATTCAATAATTGCTTTCTCGGCCGCTAAATTTACAGTCGCGCTGTATATACCGTTCATTCTACTTAAAGCTTTTTCAATTCGGCTTGAGCAAGCAGCGCAACTCATACCGGTAATTTTGAGCTCAACCCTATCTTTTATAACCTGAAAACCCAAACCTTCAATTTTGGCCGCAATGTCTTTTAAGCTAATTTGCTTTGAATCGTAAGCAACCGAAGCCTTTTCGACAGCAAAGTTTACCCTAGCCTCTTCAACGCCGGGCAAACGTCCCAAGCCTTTTTCAATCCTGCTGGCACAGGCAGCGCACGACATGCCGCCTATCTTAAGCGTAGCCGAGGTTATTTTAGTCGTACTATTTTCTTTCGTCATAATTTTCACCTACTTAGTCAGACCACTATTTTGTAAATTTGGACAAGACAGTCATGAGCTCATTAATTGATTCTTCGGCGCGGTCTTCTTGAACTGCATTGACAACACAGCTTTTAGTATGACTCTCGAGAATTTTCAGCCCTACCTGGTTTAAAGCTGATCGCGCCGCTACAACCTGCTGTAAAATGTCGACACAATACCTTTTATCATTAACCATTTTTTCAATGCCATTTATTTGCCCAGCGATTCTTCGCAAGCGCTTAGTAAGATCATTTCTTTCCTGGTCGTTTAGCATGCTTTACATCTCCTTTATATACTATACCCCCGTATAGTATATAATATAGTTATTAAAGGCCCTTGTCAAATGAATATTCCTATTATAGCAATACAGAATATATCTTATACAACCGCTAAAAAACTGCACAACTTTTAGAAACCCGGCTTGCGCCGAGCTTTGCTAAAGCGCAAGCCGCCAGTTGCGCTTATGTCACAAAAGAACATTTATAAACTCTGGTAAAACGACAAAAAGAAGGTGGCTATGCCACCTTCTTTTTTGTTATAATCGTTAAAAATTATGCTGATAAATCTTTGTTTGCCGCCATATCTTCGCTACGCTGGATGAATACGGTAGCAACAGCATCACCAGTTATATTAACAGTGGTACGAGCCATATCCAATACCCTGTCAACACCGGCAATTAAAGCAATTCCTTCAATCGGCAAATTAACAGATTGCAAAGCAAGGGTCAACATAATCAGGCCGGCTCCAGGCACACCTGCAGTACCGATTGATGCCAAGGTACCGGTCAAAACTAGAATAGCCATCTGGCCTAAGGACAAATCGATGCCGTAAACCTGCGCCACAAACAGTGCGCATACACCTTGATATATTGCTGTGCCATCCATGTTTATCGTTGCGCCAAGCGGTAATACGAAACTAGAGACCTCTTTTGATACCCCTAAGTTCTCCTGAGTATTTTTCATGGTAACAGGCAGGGTTGCTGCGCTGCTGCAAGTTGAGAAGGCAATTAACTGCGCAGGTGCTATGCCTTTGAAAAATTTCACAGGACTCATACGCCCTAGGACAGATACAATACCACTATATGTTAGCGCCATATGCACCAAACATCCGATATAAACCGCTCCAATTACTTTGGCCAAAGGTATAAGCACTTTAGGACCGTTTTCGGCCACTACCGGTAAAATAAGCGCGAAAACGCCGTATGGTGCAACTAACATAATAGCGTTAACAATTTTGTAAGTCACTTCAGCCAAACCATCAAAAAAGTCATTTACCGGCTTAGCACGATCACCAACCATTGTAATGCCAACACCTACAAATAAGGCGAATGTTATAATTTGCAGCATATCGCCTGATCCCATAGCTTGAATCGGGTTGGTCGGCACTATATTAACCAGAACACTCATAATTGATGGGGCCTCTTTGCCCTTATAAACTACATCAGCAGGCAGTGAAAGACCTAATCCGGGATTTAGAATCAGCGACATAGCAATGCCAATGGCCACTGCAAAACCTGTGGTAATTAAGTAAAATGCCATTGTCTTACCGCCTATGCGGCCTAACTTTTTAACATCCCCCAAACTGGCGGCGCCTACCACCAAGGATGCAAATACTAATGGTACAATTATCATTTTAATTAAATTAATAAATAATGTCCCGATTGGCGCAATCCACATTTTAATAAATCCAACATTATCCGGCCCAGCAATTAACCCGGCGATAACGCCTAGTACTAAGCCGACAAGAATCTTGGTTGATAGATGCATTTAATGACCTCCTTTAAGATTAAATATAGATAATTTTTCCGTAGTACCCACAAAAGCTATTATACAAATAAAATTACCTAGTTGTAAATAACGGCTAAATTATATTGAATATTCAGCAATTAATGCACCGATGCCTTTTTTAGGTAAGGCTTAAATCATAGCACGCCGCATATACATTATTGTGATTTGGGAGATAGGCGCAAGGGTATCCCTAACCCCGTACTAGTAATGATAATAATAAAGGAGCGATTTGTTTGAAAAAGCAAGTTTGGTGTGAGCATGAGGAAAAGATTTCAAAGTTTACCTTTGTTAATTATCATGGCAAAGAGACGCCGGTCATTCAGAAAATCCAAGCTTGGTGGTGCCCGGAGTGCGGCTTGCACGGAGCCGAATCTGATTTTGTGATCCAGCAGAATATTAATAAAGCGGCATTAGCAAATTAGCTTTAATCACAAAGGCAGTCTTGATAGCATATTTAAGCCTATCAAACTGCCTTTTTTGTTCTCTCGTGTTGAATAAAATACTGCAGTATAGCTCGCCCTCCTTGCCGGCATATTATTGTTGAATACAGGAGCATAAGGAGGATATCTATGAAACCTATTCTGATGTTTACTATGAAGTCTTGTCCGCATTGTGTAAGAGCCCTGCAATGGATGGACGAGCTAAAGCAGGAAAATCCAGCCTACGCCAATTTGGAAATTGAAATAATTGATGAGAATATTCATCCTGATATTGCCGGAAAGTATGACTATTACTATGTGCCGACCTACTTTGTCCACGGCGTTAAGGTTCATGAAGGCGTTCCCAGTAAAGATAAAATTCGAAATGTATTTGAAAAAGCGCAAAACTAAAAATTTAAAATAACCCCAATTGCTTAGTTCTGCAACTTTTCATCTTGCGCTCAGTAACTTTATCACCCGGTTCAAGATTGCCACTAAGCATTGGTGAATTAGGATCATGCTTTAATAAGTTATTTTTCACCGCATTAGCACTAAAATTGGCATAACAGTACAAACACCCGTGTTTACAAGTGTTGTAAGCACCAATATCAACACTGGCTGCGCACCCACACATAGTTCGCTGGTTTTTATCCTTATCAAGGCGTAGTTCTTGCCCAATTATCCTTGCTATCAAACAATCATCAATACATTTTCCATGTTCAATCCCTACTGATGACAGGTCGACTAACTCGGAGCAAGTTTGTATTATCAGCCCATACTTACTGGCAATGTTTTTAAACCTGCCGCCAATTTCAAGCATAAGTTGGACGTTTATGGGCTTTAGCGGAATATTGCTCATGTTCCGTTCAGCTTTCTTATACAAATCTAAAAAACTTATTATACAGCGATCAGTCCGTCCTTGCAATGCATTCGCAATAGCTTCAAATTTGCGGCTGTGATATTCAAAATCTAGTTCGTCTGTTAAAATAATCGGATCATAACGCCAAATTGTTCTTTCCTTGCCAATAATTGCAGACAGCTGTTTAAATGCTTCTATTACAGCCGGCTTAGCAAGCACATTGGCTTCGATTTTTTCATTATATGGCGTAATCGTGATTTGAAAATAAAAGTCATATTCCGCCAGCAACTCTAACTTATCTAAAATGGGGACAGGATTCTTTGTCCAAAAGACAATGCAGTCGATTACCTCGGGACTTAGTATTACCTTGCTTACCTGCTGAAAATTTACTGGATTCCGGACAAGTACATACCCCGCCTTTAAACGTTTAAAAAACCAATCCGAATAGAAAGCTGGTATGTCCGTTCGCCGACTAACACTTAAAATCAAGCAATCACTTCCTAGCAAAATGCAATAATTTGCGTTTAAACAAGCCAACCTCGCTGCCAGAAAATATAAACAATAATAATATTGAAAATACACAGTAACGGAATGCCGACTTTAAAGGACCAATGGCGTGTTTTATGACGGAATATCTGCATTCCAATAAGAATGCCGACCGCCCCGAAAGCAAAAGCAGCCAAAAAGAAAGTTCGTTCTCTAATGCGCCACGCATTTTGCCTAGCCCGCTGTTTATCTAGCATCACCAGAAAAAAACCGACGAGATTCCAAAGAATATATAATGTAATCACTAAACCATCTCTCTCTGCCCTTATTACCTAATCTTACTGCCATTAGATAGCAATCGTATAATAGTTAGCGCCTCAGAAGGTTTCATCTTATCCTCATAGCCTAACTCTTTTAGCTCAGCCCAAACACTTTGTTGTACTTTTGGCGAAAGCGATGTCACGCTCTGGATTTCAGAAACAATGGCTTTAATCTCGCTATCATCCATCAATGCTAGTATGCTTTGACCTTTTTCCAAGCCAATCATCATAAGAAAAACGGCTGCCTTTGTTATTGCATCTATAGGGACTACCTCCTTGCTAAATCTCTAAAGTTTGGTCATAGACCGAGGCTACTCCGGAGATCTTTTTTTCAGTGCCGGTAAACTTATTATATGTTATATCCTGCTACTCTTAATTTTCAAGCTTAAATTAAAAAATATTTTTATTAGTTAAAATGTTGCATATTAAAAATTTGCTACACAGAAACACGGGGAGAAACACGGGGAGAAACACGGGGAGAAACACGGGGACAGGGCTTATGTTTCGGCACCCAATATAATAGTCCGACAATTGTTTAGCAATTGCCGGACTATTATTTATTTCTATTATGGCTTATTAAGTTAATCCCTTAAGTTCATTTCCTAGGTACGCTACAATAGCAATTTCTATAGTGTAAATACTCTAGAAACCGATTATCCCACCAATTTTGAGTGGAAAGAAGCTGACAAACAACATTTCAGGCAAGAGACACGGGGACGGTGGTTCTGTCTTATAGCTTTTGCCTAAAGACAATACCACCGTCCCCGTGTCCCACGGGAGCTTGTTTCAATCCACGCACCCGCGAGGGGTGCGACCAAAAACCCTAGAAGATATGACTGTCGCTGAGCTGTTTCAATCCACGCACCCGCGAGGGGTGCGACTCACCAGTATCAAAATCAACATGATGAGTTCTAGGTTTCAATCCACGCACCCGCGAGGGGTGCGACGCTGGCATTTCTTGAAAAGGAGGACAATTATGATGTTTCAATCCACGCACCCGCGAGGGGTGCGACTGGAGATACGTTCCGAGGCTTACCAAAGATATGTTTCAATCCACGCACCCGCGAGGGGTGCGACATACAACGAGGGCTGCTTGGTTTACAAATGGTTAGTTTCAATCCACGCACCCGCGAGGGGTGCGACATGAGAAAGACCTTGGTTACTATGTAGTAGATGTTTCAATCCACGCACCCGCGAGGGGTGCGACTACCCAATGGCTCCTTAATACTTGGGCTAAGAACGTTTCAATCCACGCACCCGCGAGGGGTGCGACCATCGTAGAGAGTGGAGCGTATACCTTGTATGGTGTTTCAATCCACGCACCCGCGAGGGGTGCGACAAGGTTTTTCGACTTGTTCAAGACGTTGAGCAGTTTCAATCCACGCACCCGCGAGGGGTGCGACGCTATCGTCGTCGTCCACTTCGGGAATGTTAAGGTTTCAATCCACGCACCCGCGAGGGGTGCGACTGGGCTAATCGCACACTAGTTACTTTTGTTGATGTTTCAATCCACGCACCCGCGAGGGGTGCGACTTGCTGCTGCGCTAGAATGGATTGATGGTAAAGTTGTTTCAATCCACGCACCCGCGAGGGGTGCGACCCAAAAGCGCAAAAACTAATAAGTTTATTAAAAGTTTCAATCCACGCACCCGCGAGGGGTGCGACAGCTGTTTCAAAAACATCATCAGGGGTTTGCTGGTTTCAATCCACGCACCCGCGAGGGGTGCGACCAAGGGATTATGGCTTTTCCATGTGATTGAGCCAGTTTCAATCCACGCACCCGCGAGGGGTGCGACGTCGAGCTTTTTTGATTTTATGCGCTATTATAATAGTTTCAATCCACGCACCCGCGAGGGGTGCGACGGAATTAACCGACACTGAAAAGATGATTTTAGGCGTTTCAATCCACGCACCCGCGAGGGGTGCGACTTTGCGCGTAATGCTTTGAAATTTAGCTATTTCAGTTTCAATCCACGCACCCGCGAGGGGTGCGACCCACCTGCCGAGTTTCTAAGTTTGACGCTTGCCGGTTTCAATCCACGCACCCGCGAGGGGTGCGACTTAGATGCAGGTACTACTTCTCGCAGAATTGAACGTTTCAATCCACGCACCCGCGAGGGGTGCGACCAGCTTAAATTTGCTAAACTTATCCGACCTGGTGTTTCAATCCACGCACCCGCGAGGGGTGCGACCCATACCTATCGCCATATTCACCGCATTGAAAGTTTCAATCCACGCACCCGCGAGGGGTGCGACGTTGGGATTGAGTAATGCCACCTAAATTGTGATAGTTTCAATCCACGCACCCGCGAGGGGTGCGACACAAGCGGCGATTCAGGTACTAACACTCAAACTGGTTTCAATCCACGCACCCGCGAGGGGTGCGACGCGCTTTTGGCTTGTCAATGGCTCCGCCACTTGTGTTTCAATCCACGCACCCGCGAGGGGTGCGACATTAGTTTGTTAGCATTACTTAAGTTGTTAAAAGGTTTCAATCCACGCACCCGCGAGGGGTGCGACTGCTCCTGCTTTGATGGCGTTGGGAGCCCTCTTTGTTTCAATCCACGCACCCGCGAGGGGTGCGACTATTGCCGTTAGGGCTAATATTTAATATTTGTTGTTTCAATCCACGCACCCGCGAGGGGTGCGACGTATATCATTTAGCTTTAGAGTGTATAGGTGAGTTTCAATCCACGCACCCGCGAGGGGTGCGACCAATGGCAACATGAAACTGCTAATTTTACTAGTGTTTCAATCCACGCACCCGCGAGGGGTGCGACGTTTTTGTACTTCAAGTTCAAGCTCCATTTTTTGTTTCAATCCACGCACCCGCGAGGGGTGCGACACCCAAAGGACGGTTAACTAACTGCGACAACAAAAGTTTCAATCCACGCACCCGCGAGGGGTGCGACGTTTATGTCGGGGGGTGGCTCTCCCGCTCCTATGTTTCAATCCACGCACCCGCGAGGGGTGCGACTTCGTTTAATTCTGCTCAACGTCTTGAACAAATTGTTTCAATCCACGCACCCGCGAGGGGTGCGACTTGATTCTGGTTATCTTATACCTTTTTATGTTGATGTTTCAATCCACGCACCCGCGAGGGGTGCGACCTGCGTTGCCTACTCTCAATTCAACTTTTATCGAAGTTTCAATCCACGCACCCGCGAGGGGTGCGACGATGCCATACATCGAGAGTTTGGGCATAGGTAGTTTCAATCCACGCACCCGCGAGGGGTGCGACAAGAAAAAATAAGCACGACAAAAAAGCCGATGAGGTTTCAATCCACGCACCCGCGAGGGGTGCGACGTGTTTCATTTGTGAATATGGTATATTATTGCTGTTTCAATCCACGCACCCGCGAGGGGTGCGACGAGTATTTCATTACTGACTACGAGACTGATATAGTTTCAATCCACGCACCCGCGAGGGGTGCGACTTTTAGGCATTAACATTAACCTCCACCATAAAGGTTTCAATCCACGCACCCGCGAGGGGTGCGACACAATTCCTTATCAGGAAAATCAAAATTAAATGTTTCAATCCACGCACCCGCGAGGGGTGCGACTGAATACGCTCACGAACAGCAAGACGTTCATAAGTTTCAATCCACGCACCCGCGAGGGGTGCGACTGTTATTACTTCAAATCCAGTGATATCAAGTGTTTAGATAGGTTATTTTGCGAATCGCATAAAAAACTCATATATTGTACATTTACACGTGTCCGAAAATAAGGCAAATGCCTTACTGATCAAGCTATGCGAATCTCCCTATCAAATTATGAGCACATAGGGTTCGCACTATAACATTAGAATACCTTCCGGATCATATCCAGATTTTGCCCCAAAATGCTCTACTCTCTTTTTCCAATTGTTTCCTAGAAAATAATATCTCAAGCTATCCGTTTCCGGATCAATAATACTTTCCAACCGATGCTTAAGTTCTGCAAATTGGGCTGGGTCAACCAAACATTCAAAAACAGAATTTTGAACACGCTGTCCATAATTAACACATTGCTTAGCTACGCGACGAAGACGACTGCTTCCCAAATCAGATGTTACATTCACATCATAGGTAATCAGAACCATCATCTTCAGCACCTCACTTCCAGAAAAATGGCGGATAATCTTCTAAATCGCCTCGCATATGCCGAGCCAATAATAATGCTTGGACATATGGTACCAGTCCTAACGGAATTTTTTCTTCTATATATGGGTGTGTTATTTCCTCCTGTTTCCGCTTTTGCCAAGCGGTTAAGACTTCTTTGCGTGTATCACTATCCATAAGTACAGCACCGTTTTCCTTTACAGTAAAACCACCTGCATTTATCTGATTACGATTAATTAGCGTAACTGCTAGCCTGTCAGCAAAGTGAGGTCGCAATTCTTCCATTATATCTAATGCAAGACTTGGCCGCCCTGGTCGGTCTCGGTGTAAAAAGCCTACCTGCGGGTCTAGACCTACGCTTTCTAACGCTGCTACAACTTCATGAGCTAGCATTGTATACAAGAACGATAACAAAGCATTAATCCGATCAGTTGGTGGCCGCCGCGTTCTTCCTGACATGCAAAAGCCATCTTTTTGGCTTAATATTAACTGATTGAAATTAGAGAAATATATATGCGCAGCTTCCCCTTCAATTCCACGAATTACATTACCGTTACTGGCCTTTTCTAATCGTTCTGGCATCCTTGCTAAATAATTAATTGCCTCCTCTAGCGATTTAGTATCAACAACTTTGGTATGATCACGTAGTGCACGATGTAACACAGCACGACTATTAATAATTTTTGCTGTAATAAATCGTTGTGATAACCGAGAAGACACTTCTTCATCATCTGACCATCGATACTGTGTACGCCTTAGTAATACATTGCCTGAAACACTTCCAGTGACACGGCCCATAAAATTGCCGTATTTCGTTAGAAACGAGAGAGATACCCCACGTTCACAGCATAGATACATAAGTTTCGGACTAGCCCCTGCGAAACCAAAACAGACAATACCTTCTAAATTATGGACTGGTACTCTGAACCGAATTTCATCTTTAACTTTAATTAGAACATTTTCGCCATCGCATGCTAAATAGGAATCCGGCATGGTTACATAGAGTGTATTAAGCAGCCTTCTCAGATATTATTCACCTCCGTGCGGCACATGCAGTCAATATAGTTTCTAACTGGACGATATCGAATTGTCCAGTTAGGCTGGCATTGCTCGACCAAGGAACACATTGCACAACGTTTCCCTTTTTGAGCCTTAGGAGTTTTACCTTCTCCAGCAAGTTTGTGCATTCTTATTGCTAAATCATAAGTATATTGTCTTAGATTCATATCAAAATTAACCATTTCACGGTGTTTGATTAGTCCATAAAATATAAATCCCGAGTCTATGGATATTTGCAGCATTTCTTCCATTGCAATTGCTTGAGCGCAAAGTTGAACTGCATCACGGTCATCAGGCTTTGGACGTCCTCTCTTGTACTCTACTGGAACGGGACGCCACCAGCCCTGACGGTTTTCTAATTGACACGTTTTACCTTCATGAAATTCTCTACTTTGATGGAATTCAACAACATCAGCGACACCCCGCAGTCCGAGTTTCTGTGAAACGACCGGCATAGCCCTGACAATTCGAACTGTTTTTCGGGTTTCATCTTCGAAAGGATCATCTGTACGTTCATGAAGGTGTTTTCCCTCAACAGTTTGTACATTTTCAGACCATACCTGCTCAATATGAATAAGCGCCCACTGTCGCTCACAAAAAGCCATGTGCTGTATTCCAGATAAGAGAAGATATTCATCCTCTGTATGCATTTCAAATCATCTCTCTATAATATTAATGCCCGCAGGTTTAGCACTATGATCAATGCTTATATGATAGTCTTCAAAGGCACGAGGTGGCCTATCTGTATCCTTGCGCGTAACAGTGATTAAATCAAATAGCTTATGTGCCGGTGAATTGCCAAGAGAACTTGTATGTTCAAAAATAACTAGCTTACGACTCGCCATTTTTCCACGAGCAGCAGAGTGGTCATGCTCGAACATATTCATAAGGGCCTGCCAGAAGAGCTCTAGATCATCACTCGAAAACCCGGTCTTTTGGGCAAGCGGTGCTGATACATAACCTTCTACACGATACAATGCATAAGGTACGATATGTTTTCGTCCCATCGTACGTTCTTTCTCAGCATCTTTTTTATTTGTAACTGCCATACGAGTAATAGTGACTTCCTGCGGCACAATTGGATCTAGACTTTTAGCAAAACAAATTTGGACTGGTCCACGGACCTGACCACAGTTTACTTCAGTTGTCATTACCGCACCAAAAGCACGAATATCATAAAAACGGTCACACATATATTTTGTTACCTGCTTTGCTTGATTCTCATCTTTAGGTAATTTTTTTGACTCAGGTTTAATTTTAAGGTCATTGTAAGCTTCTTCATTAGTATCATTTAGTATCGCATTCTCACGAACATAGATATCGAATGGACTGCTGCCACCTTTTGCAAGTTCTACATAATTGCGTACTTTACGTTTCAAGCAGACGTCCGTAACTAGACCATGGCTAGTTTCAGGATCGATACGCGGCATATTACCAGCGTCCGGATCACCATTTGGGTTACCATTCTCCACCTCAAAAAAGAGCACAAATTCATACCGTTTTTCTAATAGGTTACTCATGTCTTTTACCCCCTTATGATTCAATAATTTGAGTTTTAGAATAGTTAGCTTGATTTTGATGATAATAGCCCAATATAAATTGTCCTTGATCTTCCATGCTCAAATGAGCGGGGAACTTATCTAGGTTATTCATCACATCCTGAATTTTTCTGTCAGTTAAATTACCATACTCAGCTTTAGCTATATGGTGGCGTGATAATCTAAGTAATAAAGGAAAAACTGCTCCAGGAGTTGCAGAAGCTGCACCAAAATAACGGTCACGAATAGTTGCATTAATACTGTTTCCTAAAGCATCTTTTTGGGCTTTTTCCAGTAAAGAAAATAATCTTCCTAATAGATATGCAGTCTTTGTGTTGTTTTCGTTTAAACTCACAGTAATTAAGGCCTCCTTTTCAACTTGCCTTTGAAGTCGGTATTTTCGTAACAAAAATGCTTTTATAATAGCTGCCCGAATGGGGCTTACACCGCCATGCTCACCACCGATGCGACAGCGTTGTAATGCAGAGTTGTACAAACCTTGCGGATACATCTGGCCTGACATAATTGTTTTTAAAAATTGACCGCCCAGCAGTGGCGGGATATTTTTAGAATCTTCTTGAATCGCTACTGCTTTAAGCGTTCGCCACGGCGATACTATCCCACCGATTTTATCTATTCCGGTAATATTCATATCGGCATAGTGTTGCCCTATCTTCTCTAGTACATCGCCAAAACTGCTAACCTGCCAAAATCGCACCGATAACCGAGCTGCATTTGGAGCCAAACCTAAAAGATAGCAAGTAGTTTTCGAATCAAAAGTTGCATCTTCTACTGGTAATCCCGCTTTAACACGTTCTAGAATTGTTTTTGCTTGTCGAGCCGCAATAGGATCAATACGAGGAGCACCGTTTTTATCTTTTTCTTCAGTTTCTACAGGGTCAAGACACCAAGATAATATGTTTTCCTCTAGCCTTGCTCCTTTTTTATCCGCCCAGAAAACGATAGTAGTATCAGCAAGCCTCACATGGTTGGAATTACTAGCAATAAGATAATTTAAAGCGGTTCCGTAGGCAAAAGCGGCCCGCATGCTGACTGGTGCATTGAAACTTTGTGTCTTACCATAAGAAGTAAAGGCATCAGAGTTAAATGAGACGACTGCGGCTCCGCTCGTTTGTGCACCTATTACCCCTTTTATTAATGGGTGCAGTCTTGCAGTCGGTAAGAATTCCCCGGTAATGAGGCACTGCCCAATAACGTCATTCGAAGTGTCTTGTGTACTACGTTCCCAACAATTTCTTATATCTGAGTTCTCATGAGCATATCCCCCTGCGCCATCTAACTTAAACACCACGCTGCTTCCAGCCAATAACTCCTCCATATTTGCTAAAATAATTGGATTCTTTAACGCCTTCTCAGGATTCCATTTCTCTAAGAAAGCACTTACAACAGTCGCCTCTTTACATCTAATGTCTTTCAAAAAAGTAGAATTTTTCGTTTTGAAATCTGCATACTTTTCATGGGAACAGGCTATTTCCCCGTGTTTTGTTCGCTCAATTCCTATGACATAGGATATACTATCACACAGAATATTTGCCGATATTCCGGAGGTACGCTTAACTTGTTCTGGTACCAACAATATTCTTGGTATTCGCTTCTTACCTACAACATCTGAAAGAGCTAATATGTCTAACAAATTTCCTTCTTCGTCCAGAACCACTGCGTGTGATACCTTGGCCGGGCTATATCCTGGTGGCGCTACCCCAGACTCTGGATCATCCAGCAATCTTTGGTAATGATCATTCAGTGCCTGTAAAATCAACTCACTCCCCCCTTTTGCAAAATGGTTTCATATACACCGTCCTTCATAACCGGACGAAAGAAAATCGGCTGCATATTTTTGGTAAATTCGATATCCCATAGCATCCATCCTAAGTCCCTTTCGCCTATAAGAGGCGACTTAGGAATCTCACTTTCAAGTAACGTAAAATTCACTGGAAATTCGCGACACCCAAAATAGGGGCGCATATGACACTGACCTTCTCTTGCACGACGCGAGAATATATCGCGATGTTTACCAGGATTGTCACTGTCGCCTGCCTTTTCTGTTAGTTCAAAATGCGCCTCAATAATATACTCAACATCTCGTAGTATGAGCGCAGCACGTTGCTGGCGTTGATTTGGATCCGCCGCGTACTGGTGTAAATCTATATTACCGCCACTCATAGCAGTTTTAATATTTCGTTCTGATATTTTTCCAGCTACTTCATTTCTGCGAATAGATTCAAATCGAATTGGCTTCATTACATGAATTCGGTCAATAATCCAACTGATTGCAGGTTTCCAATGGATGGCTTCCAATATACCTCGGGCCGCTGACGGAGTCATTACATCATAACTCACACGTTCAGCTTTCATTTCTGGTCTTGTAAAACAAGCATAATCGCCCCAAACCTTAAGCCTTATTCCGTATCCCATGTTCTACTCCTTTCACACAATATTTATTGTCTCGTATCAAAACATTAGTACCTCACAAGGTGCTGTTACCTCCTTCGCGTCTTTTAAGCCAAAACGATCATCATAAAAACTACTGTCTATTACAAACTTGAAACAATTACCAACATTCCTAATAACACCTTCTTTTTCCAAGGCGGCTAGTTCATACTGATATATTTGAACAACATAAGGCTGCATCAATCTTGCCATACTGGCTGGGTACTTACTAGTCTCTGCTAAATTCATTAGCTCTTTTGCTTTTTCATCAAAAGGTACAACTACTGAAATCATTTCAGAATCAATCAACTGAAATTTGTCCGCAATCGTTGCGAATGGAAATGATAAATCGTCCTTACTTTCCTTTATCATCTTTAGAATAGCTTTATCGTCTATTTGCAGACGTACCAAATCGATTAAATTCTTAAAATAATCTTCAATTGCACTTAATGATATAAGGTCATTCTCAAAATGCTCAAGTCGTCGGGCTGTGCTTCTCATCAAGCCTGCAACAGCAGAAAACCTACCCTTTTGGGGCATACCATGTGGTTCTGGATTAAAAACCGTCACGCGTCCAAGCTCTCGCTTGCCTTCTCTATTACACCTGCCTGCTGCTTGTGCTATAGAATCAATCCCGGCTGCTGCCCGATAAACGCAGGGGAAATCAACATCCACTCCTGCTTCAATTAGTTGAGTTGAAACTACTCTACATGGTTGGTTTTCATGTAAAGCCTGCCGTATTTCTGCTAATATCTGTTTGCGGTGAGCCGGACACATTCGCGCTGATAAATGATAAACACCATCTTGTGTTTTCTTTAGTAGCTTGTCAAAAAGCAAGCGGGCATGCCGACGAGTATTTACGATTGTCAAAACTTGACTGTGCTCAGACATTGCTAAAGCTAAGTCCTCATCAAGCATTTGCTCTAAATATTCAACCGTTACACGTTTAAATATCTTTTGGAGGTTGACTGGATCCTCCATTATCTCTATGGGGCGTAGGTTAGCGGGAAGCAACTCCTTCACCGCAGGTTGTGTAGCAGTACACAGTACAACTGTAGCTCCATAATTGAGAACAAGCTCAGCTAAGGCCCACAGACAGGGTTTTAGATATTCGATCGGCAACATTTGAGCTTCGTCTAGTATAATCACACTATTGACCATGTTGTGTAATTTACGACATCGAGAACCCTTGTTAGAGTAAAGTGACTCAAAAAATTGGACCGTTGTTGTTACTATTACAGGCATATCCCAGTTTTCTGCTGCTAAACGGTGTGCTTTCTCATGGTTGTCCCAGTCATCAAAAGAGCCCTCCGGATAAATAAAGTTACTTTGATGTTCAAGTACAACGTTATCCTCAACTGTTGCATTTTCTAAGGCGTCTCTAAAAACTTGGGCATTCTGTTCAATAATGCTAGTATAGGGAATAACATAAATAACACGTGTTTTTCCATGAGTAACCGCATGCTTTAGTCCAAAAGCCAAGGAGGAATATGTTTTACCGCCCCCTGTTGGTACCGTCAGGGTATATAATCCCGGCTTTGACTCAGCCATCAACAAACATCGCTGCAATATGTCTTGTCGTGCATTATTTATCAATGACTGGCTTTCTTTATTTCGTCTTGTTAACTCATCTATTTTCCGTCCTAGTCTCCGATAAATGGTATCTATGGAAACGTTTTCTGGTCGATGAACAAACTTATCTGCAGCCATAAATCGCTCAGTGTCTAAATAATCTGCATCGACTAAGCATGAATAGAGCATGCGAATGCAAAAAGAAAAGCTGAAAGCATCCATTTCAATACTTTTGGGCGTAGGCATTTTTAGTAAATCTTTATTAGTAATGCCGGGTAATTCGATTTCAGTCCTATATGAGTGATAATCAGGGATGTCTTTTTTAGCAAGGCGTTCAGGGAGGTTCCCTGGTGCTCCCTTATGCCCATCGGGAATTCCACCATGATGACCAGCAATTGTAAACGATAAAGCTTTTCCAATTTTGTTATTGTTTTTTTTTATTATTTCTTGTGCTCCCGCCGTTGAATGATCGACTTTTTGTGAGTCACCCTCTAAGCGTTTTTGAAATTGATATGAGTACTTTCCAACATCATGGCCTAGACCGATTATTTTCCCTAATTTCCCTGCTCCAAACTTTTTAGCTCTTTCCTCTGCTAACATTCCAACATTATTCAAATGATCTTTAAGTAGTTGCCAGTGTTCTTTAGGCAGCAATTCTTTTGTTACCGGGTTCTCTTTTGTGTGTCCGTAATAAATCAGTTTTAACCCCCCCTTAAATGCACACATAAAATTTATAACAAATAAAAGTCAATCACAAATTATTACTTTATTCCCTCTTTCAACCAAAATAGCCAAAAACCTCCTATTTAATCCAATAAATCCGTTGCGATAACTATCCCTAGCAAAGAGCCACTATTGGGACTTTTTCTAAGTGTCAAGTAACTACGGCTCCGACTCATATGACGGTTCCCTTGAGTCTATATAAGGGCTTATATGTTATTTACATCTATTAACGCAAATGACCCAGCAGCGCCTTGAACAGCAAGGCAACTGCTGGGTCATAGTTAATTTTAACTTTATTCCACAGTAACACTCTTAGCCAAATTCCTTGGCTTATCTACATCGCAGCCGCGGGTTATGGCGGCGTAGTAGGCGAGCAGTTGAAGCGGGATTACTGAGAGAATCGGGGTGAGGTATTTTTCGGTTGCCGGAATGAAGATGGTGTGGTCTACGTATTTGCTGATCTGATCATCGCCATTCAGGGCAATACCGATAACTACAGCGTCACGGGCTTTTACTTCTTTAATGTTGCTTAAGGTTTTCTCGTAAACGTCCTTTTGCGTAGCCAGGGCGATTACCGGAATTCCCTCAATAATCAGGGCTAAAGTACCGTGTTTGAGTTCGCCGGCCGCATAGGCTTCGGCATGGATATAGGAAATTTCCTTGAGTTTGAGTGAGCCTTCAAGGGCTACTGCATAGTCGAGCGAGCGACCGATGAAGAAAACGTCCTCATTAAAACCATACTGCTGCGCAAAGGTTTTTATCGGTTCCACATCTTCTAAGAGTTCGTAGGCTTGAGCCGGAAGTTCTCTTAGGCCGTGGATAAGTTCTTTCATACGTTCCGGTTTAAGGGTCTCTTTAAAACCGGCAATATAGAGTGCCAGCATACACATCGTGATGAGCTGGGTAGTGTAAGCTTTAGTCGAGGCTACTGCAATTTCAGGGCCGGCCCAAGTGTAGATAACCTGGTCAGCTTCCCGCGAGATTGAGGAACCTACAACATTGGTTACGGCCAGCGTTCTTGCCCCAAGACGCTTGGCTTCTTTGAGCGCAGCCAACGTATCGCTTGTTTCACCCGATTGGCTGATCACAATAGCTAATGTGTTCTCGTCAACCAGCGGCGAACGGTAGCGGAATTCCGAAGCAATATCGACTTCAACAGGCATGCGGGCTAATTGCTCTAGGTAGTACTTGCCGACAATCCCGGCATGATAGGCTGTACCGCAGGCAACGATAACAATTTTCTTAATTGCCGCAACATCTTCTTTAGTCCATTTAAGCTCATCAAGAATGATGCTACTATCATCTTTGGCTAAACGACCGGTCATGGTTTCGCGAATTGCTTTAGGCTGTTCATAAATCTCTTTAATCATGAAATGCTCATAGCCGCCTCTTTCGGCTGCTTCGGCATCCCAGTTGACTTCAAAGACTTTCTTAGTAATCGGGACACCTTGACGGTTCTGAACCCATACCGAATCTTTCGTAATTATCGCCATTTCACCGTCGCTTAAGATAAAGGTCTTGCGCGTGCGGTTGATAATGGCCGGAATATCAGAAGCAACAAAATTCTCGCCTTCACCTAAGCCGATAACCAGCGGATTATCTTGCTTGGTGCAAATAATTTTATCAGGCTCATGCTCGGTCATGAATACCAACGCATAAGAACCTTCGATTTCGGCAAGCACCTTTTTAACTGATGCTTCAAAATCACCATTCCAGTGTTCTTCCAAAAGGTGAGCAACAACTTCGGTATCTGTCTCTGACGTAAAGACATGGCCTTTAGCAATCAGCTTTTCTTTAATATGAAGATAGTTCTCGATAATACCGTTGTGCACAACAACGAATTTGCCGGTGCAATCGGTATGCGGGTGTGAGTTCACATCGGACGGACGGCCGTGAGTGGCCCAACGGGTGTGGCCAATTCCGACATGGCCCTGCGGCGGATTTTGCTCAATCTTCTTTTCTAATACTCCAAGCCGGCCTACACTCTTTTCGACATTAATAGTATTACCGTCAAAAACAGCGATTCCGGCGGAATCATAGCCGCGATATTCAAGCTTAGTCATGCCTTCAATCAGAAATTGCGCGGCTTCTTTCGGGCCTATATAACCAACAATACCACACATATGGTAAATTCCTCCTAAGTTGTCTTTACATTATATTAACTTGTGTCTGCTTAAACCGTTTTGTCCCGCAGGTCACCCCACGGTTTTGTCGGTTGTTTATCGACCGCAGTAAGGCCGAGAGGCATCCGCTGATTAGTCTCGACAACCTCTTCCTCGTCAACTTACCTCCGGAGTCTGACGCTTTAGCTCGCCAGCCGCTTATAACCAAATTATCGAAAACTTATCCAAAAGTAAGTTCCAGCGCTTATAAAATATTCTTTGTTAAATAACTTGCTGCTATCCATTATCACCTCCTTCGGATACTTATTATATGAATAAAGGAGCACCATGGTGCTCCTATGCAAATCTATTTTAATATAATAAATAGTTCCGGTCAACTAGGACTGTTCTTTTCGAACAACTTCGGCAATTGTATTTACAATCCGCTCAAGATCAGTCATATTAGGGCCTTCAGCCATTACCCTGATTAATGGCTCGGTACCTGACGGCCGCACTAAAATGCGTCCGCTATCACCTAGTTCAGCATCGCCTTCGGCAATGGCCTCTTTAATTGCTTGGTTATCTTCCCAGCCATCTTTTGTTTTGACTCGAACATTTACCAACAGCTGCGGATAGATGGTCATTAGGCCGGCCAGTTCTGACAGCTTCTTGCCACTTTTTTTGACTGCCGCAATCAATTGCAGCGCGGTAATAAGACCATCGCCTGTAGTGCTGTAATGACTGAAAATAATATGACCGGATTGCTCGCCGCCTAAAACATAGCCATGCTCTAACATTGATTCAAGGACATAACGGTCGCCGACTGGGGTGATTTCGACCTTGCCGCCGGCTTTTTTAATGGCCTGGTGAAGGCCGATATTGCTCATAACGGTAGCTACAAGCGTATTTTTGGCCAACTGGCTATTTCTCAAAAGATCAAGCGCGCAGATAACCATCATTTGGTCGCCGTCGACTACCTTGCCATTCTCATCAACTGCCAGGCAGCGGTCAGCATCACCGTCATGAGCAATACCGATGTCGGCTCTATGTTCGATAACGGCTTGCTGCAATTGTTTTAAATAAGTTGAACCGCAGTCGCGGTTAATGTTTATTCCATTGGGCTGATCATTGAGGACAACTACCTCGGCGCCAAGCCTAGTGAGTAAGACCGGTGCTGCTTCACAGGCTGCACCATTAGCACAGTCGACAACAATTTTAAGACCGCTGAAATCCTGTTCCACGGTTTCCAAGACATACTCGATATAGTCCTGAATAAGACGATGGGCATGTTCAATAGTTCCTACCGTCTCCCCGGTCGGACGCGTCATTTGTTCCTGCGCCGCTATTGAAACAAGTTCCTCTAATTTATCTTCAACTGCGTCCGGCAGTTTATAACCAGTGCCGGCAAAAAATTTTATACCGTTATCGGGAAACGGATTATGCGACGCCGAGATGACGGCACCAGCCTGGGCTTTATATTTACGGGTAAGATAAGCTACTGCCGGAGTCGGTACAACACCTGCCAAAATGGCCTTGCCACCGGCTGAACATATCCCGGCCGCTAAAGCTGCTTCCAACATCTGACCGGAAATTCTTGTATCCCGGCCAATAATTATTACGGGTTGGGAATGAGTTTCCTCACCGAAATAAGTTGTCGCCGCCCAGCCCATTCTAAAGGCTAATTCCGGAGTTAATTCTTTATTTGCAAGTCCGCGTACACCATCAGTTCCAAAAAGTCTTCCCATCAACATTCTCCCTTCTCAAATAACAATTATAGCTTATATTTTTGCATAATAGATTGCGCATCAAGGCTCTCGGCGCACAACAACCACCTCAAGCACAGCCTGAGGTGGCAGTTAAAGCCGGCGTGGCTAAATTGGCTAACGCCAAATTATCATCCAATGATACACGAAGATTATTAGTTAGTCTAAGCAACAACTGGTCTCTCCTTTTAGAATCCGGCTCGTGCAATGCTACGGTCTTTTTTCAATGTCGATTCGTACAGTAACATTAGTAGTCTTTGTTATTATGCCTTCTCGTAATTGTAATTGAGCCTGAACCTCGACCGGTTTATCAATATTGGCAAGATTTATCGGTTCGGTAAACACCGACTCAATCTTCTCAATTAGAGTCGGATCGCCGGAAATTTCAATTTTATCCGGTTCGGTTATTATCCTTCGCAATACTACATTCCTGGGAACTTCACTGACCAGGATAGTTTTTACATCGACCGTCTTCTTGTTGATTCCCGCCAGATGTAAGGTAACAGCAGCCTTTTGCGGAGTCAAGGTTACCCCTTTAAGTTCCTTGCCTTGTGGATTAACGGCGATGAGCGGCACCTCGGCAGTAAAATCAGCCGATTTATTATTAACATCAACTAAGGCGATAACCTTATCAACAGTCTCTAGCTGCGTACGCGGCCCTTCAACCCGTACTGATGATACATTAGCACTGCTTTTCGCTACCGTTAAGCCGGTCGGCGGAGTTCCGATCGGTCTTATTTCAACTTGAACAGGACGGCTGATAACCGCATCAAGCTGAATCGATATTTTATCAGGCATTATTTCAACAATATCAATATTTGACGGCGTTGACATATTTACTTTTACGGTATTTATTCCTTCCGATACGCCCCTGACATCGATGTATGCCTTAATATCCTGAGTTGAAATACCGGCAACAACGCTCCGTGGCCCGCGAACTCTGACTCTTACATAATCCGGAGTTTCGCTGATTACCATATTGCTGGCTAGGTTGCGAACTTCAAGTGGGGCCTGATAAGTAACTTCAAGCGGTGGATTCTGCTCGTTCATTACGAAAAGCCAGAGAATTGTAGCAAATACTACTGCTATTATTTTAGCTGTTAAATTTTTTTTAGGAAATCTATCCATTATGATTGCCTCCAGTTGAGAAAATCAGCTAGGGAATTCTGCCTGGTAGCAAACAATGGGCGCAATTTTTCCTTCAAGGTTTCGGTATCTAAATGCCTATCAAGCCGTCCTCCGCGCGCTATTGAAATTACGCCAGATTCTTCACTGACAACGATAACCAAGGCGTCAGTCTGCTCAGAAATACCGATTGCCGCCCGATGCCTTGTACCTAGTTCCTTATTTAGCGACCGATCCTCGGTCAGCGGTAATAAACAGCCGGCCGCCATAATGCGATTGCCGCGCAGGATCGCTGCGCCATCGTGCAACGGTGTATTAGGGATAAATATATTAATAAGAAATTCGCTTGAAACCACACCATCAATTTTTATTCCTGTTTCTATATAGTCGTTTAATCCGGTTTCGCGCTCCAGCACGATTAGCGCACCGATTTTATTTTGGGCTAAGACAGTCACTGTTTTAGTAATACTTTCAATCAAATTGGCCGCAGCTGCTTCGTCCAAAGCGGCTGTTTTGCTGAATAGTTTGCCGCGTCCGAGCTGCTCCAGCGCTCTTCTCAATTCTGGCTGAAACACTATCGGTAAAGCAACCAGGACGACCGTCATGGTTTTCTGCAGCAGCCAGTAAATGACATTGAGACCTAGCCACTTACTGACAAAGTTAGCCATTAATAAAACAACCAGTCCCTTTAGAAGCGCAGTTGCACGGGTATCTTTTATCATAAAATACAGCTTGTACAGCACAAAAGCGACAATTGCTATATCAATAAGATCTAAAAAAGTAATTGTAGATATAATGCCATGAATTTGAAAAAACATCTAAAAACTCCTCAACAAAATATCATCTATATCCATTAATCTATTCTACCCATTATCAGGAAAAACCTTTAACAATTTTTTGCGGAATTTAAAAATAAACACCTCCTGTAATTAATTAACAGGAGGTATTTGGACACTATAATTTACAAACTTCGTCAACCCAGCCGTGTTTGTCTTCCAACTTAGCATATTGGATACCGGTAACTGAGTCAAAGAGCTTTTGCGCGAACTCGCCGGTCTTATTATTGTTGATAGTCATTGTCTTATCCTTCCAAGTTAACTCACCAACAGGCGAAATAACGGCAGCTGTACCGGTACCGAATACCTCTTCTAACTGACCCTTGGTATATGCTTCATATACTTCATCGATTGAAATGCGGCGTTCGGTAGCTTTTACGCCCCATTCACGGCACAGTTCGAGGACTGTTCTTCTCGTCATGCCGCCTAGGATACTTCCTTGAAGAGCCGGAGTGATAATTTCGCCGTTAATTTTAAAGAAGATGTTCATTGTGCCAACTTCTTCGATATATTTCCGTTCAACGGCATCAAGCCATAATACTTGAGCAAAACCAGCTTTTTTGGCTTCGTATTCGGCTCTTAAGCTTGCTGCATAGTTGGCCGGGGTCTTAGCTTCCCCAAGACCGCCTTGTACTGCACGGACGAATCTGTCCTCAACTTTGATTTTAACCGGGTTAAAACCAGCTGCATAATAAGCGCCAACCGGCGACAGGATAATGAACAGCTTGTAAGTATCAGATACCTTTACACCAACGTAGGGGTCAGTGGCAATTATAAACGGACGGATATAAAGAGCAGTCCCAACCGAAGCCGGCACCCAGTCTTTGTCTATTTCGACCAGTTTTCTAAGCGAATCAGCGACAAAGTCAACATCGATTCTTGGGATGCAGAGAGCGTCAGCCGAACGATTGAAGCGGTTCAAATAATCCTTGGTCCTAAAAATAGCGATACGGTTATCGACTGTTCGGAAGGCTTTTATACCTTCAAAGATAGCCTGACCGTAATGGAATACCATAGCCGCCGGGAAACAGGCAAATTCGTCGTAGGCGGTAATACGCGGGGAATGCCAGCCCTGCTCGCGATTGTAATCCATTACAAACATGTGGTCGGTAAAGTGTTTACCGAAACCAAGCTGATCTTCCGGCAGCATTTGGCCTCGTTTTTCAATGGTATTGATAGCTAATTCCATGATATGGCCTCCTTATTTTAAGTGGGCAGTAGGATAAAAGGTGTTTACAACGTTACATTTTGGGAACTATTCCCGTGCGAATTAGCCATATTATATAGCGTTTTTTGTATACGTGTCAAGTATTCTTTGCTGATTGTTAACTATTGCTTGGGCAGTTGTTAATGATTGTTCTACCTGGGCGTACGATGTTCCACCATACGAGTTACGAGCGCTTACACAAGTTTCAATCTTTATGGCTTCGATAATATCATTTTCAAACAAGGGTGAAAACTGTTTAAACTCGTCCAGCGACAAATCCATCAGCCATTTGTTATTGTCGATACAGTAGCGAACTGATTTGCCTACCACTTCATGAGCTTGGCGGAACGGCAGGCCTTTTTTCACGAGATAGTCCGCCATATCGGTGGCGTTTGAAAAATCTTTGCGCACAGCATCAGTCATGCGCGGACCGTTGACTTTCATGGCTTTGAGCATTGAAGCATATACCGTTAGACTGAATTTAACGGTATCAATGGTATCAAACAAGCCTTCCTTGTCCTCTTGCAAGTCTTTGTTATAGGCCAGTGGCAAGCCTTTGGCTACTGTCAGCATGGCCATAAGATGGCCAAACACCCGCCCGGTTTTGCCTCTGACAAGTTCTGCTACATCAGGGTTTTTCTTTTGCGGCATAATGCTCGAACCGGTGCAATGGGCATCGTCGAGGTCGATGAAGGAAAACTCGGTTGACGACCAGAGGATTATTTCTTCGCTGATGCGGCTCAGGTGCATCATTAAAATTGAGGCAAAGGATAAGAACTCTAAGATGTAGTCACGATCACTAACAGCATCAATACTGTTTTCATAAACCTTGCTGAACTTAAGCTGTTCAGCTACAAAATGGCGATCAATTGGGAAGGTTGTCCCAGCCAGTGCGCCGGCGCCAAGCGGCATGATGTCGGTACGCTCATAAACACCGTTCAAACGGGAGAAGTCGCGGGCAAACATATAAAAGTAGGCCAGCATGTGATGCGAGAATAAGATTGGCTGCGCCCGCTGTAAGTGCGTATAACCCGGCATGATAACATCTTGGTATTTCTGTGATACCTCTAAGACCGCTTCTTCTAGGTCAACTAGCAGCTTCGCGATTGTCCCTAACTCGCGCCGCAAATACATATGCGTGTCAACAGCTACCTGATCATTCCGGCTGCGGGCGGTGTGCAGCTTGCCACCAACCGCGCCGATACGTTCTGTTAACCGTCTTTCAATATTCATATGAACATCTTCAAGTGCAATGGTAAATTCAAACTTACCGGCTTCAATCTCGGCCAGGATTTCTTTTAAACCGTTGATGATAAGGTCAGCTTCATCCTGGGAAATAATGCCGCATTTAGCCAGCATAGTCGCATGAGCAATGCTGCCGGCAATGTCTTCACGATACATTCTGCTATCAAAAGAAATGGAGGAAGTAAATTCCTCCACCAAAACGTCGGTACTTTTTGTGAACCGACCGCCCCACATGCTCATTACTTTTTCGCCTCTTTCTGCATCAGAGCGCGGACTTTTAGCGGCAGTCCGAAGAGGTTGATAAAGCCTTCGGCGTCTGCTTGGTTGTATACTTCATCACGACCGAAAGTTACAAAACCTTCGTGATACAAGGAGTATGGCGACTTACTGCCAGCACTCATTATATTTCCTTTATAAAGTTTCAAGCGAACTGTGCCGGATACTGTTTGTTGGGTCGAGTCAACAAACGCATCCAGGGCTTCGCGAAGCGGCGAGAACCACATTCCATCATAAACCAGTTCAGCATAACGGACAGCAACTTGCTCTTTATAGTGAAGTGTTGCCCGGTCAAGAGTCAAATATTCGAGTTCACGGTGAGCATAATACAAAATTGCTCCGCCGGGATTCTCATAAACGCCACGCGATTTCATGCCAACAAGGCGGTTTTCAACTATGTCAGTAATGCCGATGCCATTTTCTGCGCCAATAGCATTAAGCTTTTCAAGCAGAGCAACAGCGTCTAGCTTTTCACCGTTAACAGCAACCGGGATACCTTTTTCAAATTCAATTTCAATATATGATGCTTTATCAGGAGCTTGCTCCGGAGTTTTCGTAACCATGAAAACATCATCCTGTGGCTCATTCCATGGATCCTCTAAGTCAGCGCCTTCATGGCTCAAATGCCAGATATTGCGGTCCATGCTATATGGACGCTTTTTGGTGACCGGAACAGGCACATTGTGCTTTTCAGCATAATCGATAGCATCTTCACGGGAACGGATGTCCCACAGCCGCCAAGGAGCGATTATTGCAAGATGAGGTGCCAGCGCTTTAACGGTGAGTTCAAAGCGAACTTGGTCATTGCCTTTACCTGTTGCGCCGTGAGCAATAGCGTCAGCGCCTTCTTTTTCAGCTATTTCAACCATAGCTTTAGCAATGATTGGTCTGGCGAAGGAAGTACCTAACAGATATTTGCCTTCATAAACTGCGCCGGCCTTTAAGGTCGGCCATACATATTCTTCAATAAACGGCTTAGTCAGATCCTCAATATAAACTTTGCTGGCGCCTGATTTCAGCGCTTTTTCCCTAACAGTGTTGAGCTCATCGCCTTGGCCGACATCAGCGCACATGGCGATTACTTCACAGTTGTAGTTTTCTTTTAGCCAGGGAATGATTACTGATGTATCAAGTCCACCGGAATATGCTAACACTACTTTTTTAATATCACTCATTTTAAAGAGGGCCTCCTTTTATTTTGACGCTTGACTTGGTCAAACGGCTTAAATGTCACCCATTAATAGCGCCATAATCGCTTTTTGAACATGCAATCTGTTTTCGGCTTGGTCGAATACCGCTGATTGCTTACTTTCAATAGCCTCGTCCGTTATTTCCTCGCCCCGGTGGGCTGGCAGACAATGGAGAATTATCGCATCAGGCTTGGCAACTTTTAAGGTGTCCGCGTTGACCTGATAATTTGCAAAAACTTTGGCCCGAATTTGCTGTTCGGCCTCCTGCCCCATGCTTGCCCATACATCGGTATAAAGGACATCAGCATCTTTTGCGGCTTCCAGGGGATCAGTACAAATAGTGATTTTGCTGCCGGTTAAGGCGGCATCTGCCACAGCCTCAGCCACTATAACCTCATTGGGTGCATACTCTTGTGGGGCAGCTATCGTAATATCCATGCCAACTTTAGCACAGGCATGCATAAGCGAGTTCGCCATGTTATTACAGTCTCCGATATAGGTCATCTTAAGACCTTTTAAATTGCCTTTATGCTCCATAACAGTGAAAATATCGGCGAGCGCCTGACAGGGATGCTGCAAGTCTGTAAGGGCGTTTATTACCGGTACTGTTGCATATTGAGCTAACTCAGTGACGATATCATGTGAAAATGTCCGGATCATGATTCCGTCAACATAACGGGATAGAACCCGCGCGGTATCCTTTATCGGCTCACCCCGGCCTATCTGCATATCTCTCGAACTCAAAAACAAACCCATGCCGCCAAGCTGCCACATTCCTACCTCAAAAGAAACGCGTGTACGGGTTGATGCTTTCTCAAAAATCATCCCGAGTGTTTTACCCTTTAAGATGTGATGCTCTATTCCCTTTTTTTGCTTGGCTTTGAGTTCTGCCGCCAACTCAAGAATTTGCTGCACTTCGGCACACGACAAGTCATGAATTGACAGTAAGTCTTTTTTTCCCTTTAGGACCATAGTTTTTCCCCCACTTAACAATTATAACACGCAAATATGATAAAATTAACAGTTTCGGTAAATTGTTCATCACACTTCGCTCCGTTGTGTTCGCAATGACATCATTAAGCTGTACAATTATCTAGCTTGACTAACCTAATTTCCTAGCTGTCATCGCGAGCGTAGCACGGCGATCTATCTTTTAACTATAACGTTGCCAAAACTTCGTCTAGCACCTTAACTACTTCATCAGCATGACTTTTGCTGATATTGAGCGGCGGTACCAATCTCAGCACGTTTCCGGCTGTACAGTTAATGATAACGCCTTTATCTAGACACTTTCCGACAATATCACGCCCGGGCTGACTAAGATTAATTCCAATCATCAATCCCTTACCGCGAACCTCAGTGATAAGCGCAGGATACTTTTGTTGAAGCTTTTTCAGCGCTTCTACCATATATGAACCTACCGCTTCAGCGTTGGAAGCAAGGTTTTCTTCCTTCATTACGCGTAACACAGCATTAGCTGCAGCGCACGCCAACGGATTGCCGCCGAAGGTTGAGCCATGATCGCCAGGGCCGAAGACATTGGCCACCTTGTCTTGAGCTAAAAATGCCCCTATCGGTACACCGCCGCCTAAGCCTTTGGCCATGGTTACAATATCGGGCTTGATATTAAAATGCTCATAAGCAAACATCTTACCGGTTCGGCCCACGCCTGTCTGAATTTCATCGAAGATCAGCAGAATGTCTTGTTGATCGCATAGCTGACGGACTTTTTCCAAATAACCTTCGGCCGGTACATTGACACCGCCTTCACCTTGAATCGGTTCAAGCATAATTGCGCAGGTATTAGGCGTCACCGCTGCTTTGAGCGCCTCGAAGTCATTATAGGGCACATATTTAAAGCCGGCCGGCAGGGGCTCATAGCCTTTTTGATACTTAGGCTGGGCTGTTGCTGTCAAGGTAGCCAACGTCCGCCCGTGAAAGCCATGTTCAGCCGAAATTATTTCGAGTTTATCCGGACTAATTGTCTTACCGTATTTTCGCGCCAGTTTTATAGCGCCCTCATTGGCTTCGGCCCCGCTATTGGCTAGGAAAACCTTATCGAGTCCGCTTAGTTCAGCCAGCGAAGTTACTAACATGGCTTGTTCCTCAGTGTAATACAGATTTGAACAATGAATAAGCTTGCCGGCTTGCTTGGCAATAGCCGCTACCAGTTTAGGATGAGCATGACCCAGCACATTTACCGCGATACCGGCCAGAAAGTCTAAATATTTTTTACCCTCGGCATCATATACATACGGACCTTCGCCATGGGATAAAACGATTGGATACCGGGCGAACACCGGCATATAATGCTGCCGGTCGAGCTCCATGATTTGGTTTTTATCCACAAAACTTCACCTCTATACGGCTATTTAACAACTTCAGTACCAATTCCCTTGGCGGTGAATACTTCAAGCAATAGCGAATGCGGCTGCCGACCGTCAATAATATGCGTCTTTACCGCCCCGCCCGCCAAGGCCCGGATACATGATTCTACTTTCGGAATCATCCCACCATCAATAGCATGGCTTTTAATCATCTGCTGAGCTTCAGTAAAACCTAAAGTTGAGATAAAAGTGCTCTTGTCATGATAATCACGGTAAATACCTTCGGTATCGGTCAGCAGCAATAGCTTCTCGGCTTTGAGTGCTCCGGCTACTTCACCTGCTACATAATCAGCGTTGATATTGTAGGTTTCATTGGCAGTGCTGACGCCGACGGGCGCGATTACCGGTATATAGTCATTGTCAAGGAGAGTTGTTAGTATATCAGTATTAATCTTCTCGATATCGCCGACAAAGCCAATATCCACTTCCTTGATCTCATCATTCTCATGAACTTTAGCCAAGTGCTTCTTGGCAATGATAAGGTCAGCGTCTTTGCCGCTCAGACCGACCGCCTTAGCGCCTTGGTGATTAATAAGACTGACAATCTCAGTGTTAATTTTCCCGACCAATACCATTTCAGCGACCGACACTGTTTCCTCATCGGTTATTCTGAGGCCGCTGACGAAGGCCGACTGTTTGCCCATCTGCTTGAGCATACCGGTAATTTCCGGGCCGCCCCCATGGACAACAACCGGCTTCATGCCAATATATTTCATCAGGATAATGTCCTTGATGACGCTATGCTTCAGCTGATTATTAATCATGGCGTTACCGCCGTATTTTATTACGATGGTTTTGCCATAGAATTTCTGCATATACGGCAAAGCTTCAATTAGCACCGCCGCTTGTTCAATTGCACTGCTTATTTTAATCGCCCCCTTATGCTTAGGTGTGGTACTCACCGTTGATTTTTACATATTCATAAGAGAAATCGCAGGTCCAAACAGTAGCTTCTTCTTGGCCCATGCCCAAATCAACCGTAACTTTGATATCATGCGCCGCCATAACCGCCCGCAGCGCCTGCTCATCGTAGTCAAGCGGCAGTCCGCCGTCAACCAGTTTGACATTGCCAATTAAAAGCGAGGTTTTTTCTGGAGTCACATTGGCCTCTGAATAGCCTACGGCGCAGATTATCCGTCCCCAGTTAGGGTCCTGACCAAAGAAAGCAGTTTTAACGAGCGGGGATTTGGCAATAGCCATTGCCGCTTTCTTGGCATCTGCGAAACTTTCTGCTCCTTTTACTGTTATTTCCAAGAATTTTGTCGCGCCTTCACCGTCACGTGCTACCATTTTGGCCAGAACAATGCAAAGTTCGCGGAGCGCAATGGAGAAGTTTATATATTCCGGCATGTCAGCACTGTCGATAAGTCTGTTTCCGGCAAGTCCATTGGCCATTACCGCTACCATGTCATTAGTGCTGGTGTCACCGTCGACGGTAATCATGTTAAAAGAAACATTAACAGCATCGGTTAACGCCTTTTGTAGCAGTTCCGGTGTTATTGCCGCGTCGGTAGTTATGAAAGCAAGCATGGTGGCCATATTAGGATGAATCATGCCTGAACCCTTAGCCATACCGGCCATTGTTACTTTGGCATCACCGAACATAAAATCGATTGCCACTGATTTAGGGAAGGTATCGGTCGTCATGATAGCTTGGCGGGCTTTATTGTGGTCGTCTTCCGACAGCATATTTACGGCTTTTTCAATACCTGCTTCAACTTTATCCATCGGTAAATTTACACCGATAATACCTGTTGAAGCTACTACTACCTGGTTTTCCTCAATATTAAGCAGTGACGCTGTTTTGCGCGCCATTGCCTCAGCATTCGCTAATCCGACATCGCCCGTGCAGGCATTAGCGCAGCCGGCATTAACAACGAATGCCGATATTTTGCCGCCTGCAACATTGCGGCGGGAAACAATAACCGGCGCGGCCGCCA
>JGI24707J26582_10000412_pt1 | contig 32814 bp, 29 predicted proteins | sample BioPla1DNA1_FD_26582 | JGI IMG/M metagenome (IMG submission 26582)
ATTTTAAAAGAGTTAAACATTTATGATATTTATGTTATAATTTATGCAACTTTTTTAAATTATTATGTTATAATTTAAGAAACTTTTTTTATCAACATTAAGGAGGAAGTCTAATGAGCCAGATTAAATATAAAAGTACCAGAGGAGGACAAGTTGATATTTCTCCTTCCTATGCAATAGTTCAAGGGATTGCTAAGGATGGAGGTTTATTTGTACCTCAAGAAATACCTAAACTAGATTGTAGTTTAGAAGAATTAAAAGATATGACTTATCAAGAATTAGCTTATCATATTATGAAAAATTACTTATCAGATTTTACTGAAGAGGAGTTAAGAGATTGTATTAATAAAGCTTACGATAAAAAATTCGATGATAAAAAGATAGCTCCTTTAGTAAAAAAAGATGGGGTTTATTTTTTAGAACTTTTCCATGGGCCTACATTGGCTTTTAAAGATATGGCTCTTTCTATTTTGCCCTATTTATTAAAGACTGCTGCAAAAAAACTTGATATAAAAAAGGAAATTGTTATTTTGACTGCTACTTCTGGTGATACAGGAAAGGCAGCACTTGAAGGTTTTGCTGATGTAGAAGGAACAAAGATTATTGTCTTTTTCCCACAAGATGGTGTAAGTGAAATTCAAAAAAGGCAAATGACTACCCAAACAGGAGATAATACTTATGTAATTGGCATTGAAGGAAACTTTGACGATGCACAAAACGGTGTAAAGCAGATATTTGGAGATGTTGAGTTTAATAACTACCTGGCTGAAAACAACTATATGCTTTCCTCTGCAAACTCTATAAATATTGGCCGTTTGGTACCACAGATCGTATATTACTTTTATGCTTATTTTCAAATGGTACAAGAAGGAGAGATTTCTTTAGGGGATATAGCAAATGTAGTAGTTCCAACAGGTAATTTTGGTAATATTTTAGCTGCTTTTTATGCTAAGCAAATGGGACTTCCTATAGGAAAACTAATATGTGCGTCCAATGATAATAAAGTTTTATATGATTTCTTTAATACAGGAAAATATGATAAAGATAGAGAATTTATTCTTACTATTTCTCCATCTATGGATATTTTGATTTCTAGTAACTTAGAAAGATTACTTTATCATATTTCTAATGGAGATACTAATAAAACAAAAGAATTGATGGAAAGCCTAAAGACAGATGGCAATTATGAAATTACTCAAGAAATGAAAGAAAAGTTAACAAGCTTTTATGGGGGCTATGCAAGTCAAGAAGAAACAATTAAAAAGATAAAAGAATTATTTGATAAAACAGCTTATCTAATTGATACCCATACAGCAGTGGCTTATTCTGTTTATAAAGCTTATCTTGAAAAAACAGGAGACGATAACAAGGCTATTATTGCATCTACAGCTAGTCCTTATAAATTTACAAATAGTGTAATGAAAGCTATAGATAGCAGTTATGAAGCTTATTCAGACTTTGAGCTAATTGAAAAAATGAATGCCTTGACTAAAGTTGACATACCTGTTGGAATAAAAGATATTGATAAAAGACCTATTCGACACAAAACAGTTTGTAAAAAAGATGAAATGAAAAGTGCAGTAGAAAAAATATTAATAAAATAAGCAAGAAAAAAAGTTTATTTGGTAGCAACTACCGAATAAACTTTTTTATTTTCTTTTAAGCCTTTTGTTTGAGGGTCTATTATAATAGTATCTCCTGGATTAAGCCCTTTTTTGATGATAACTTCTTGATCTGTTTCTAATCCTTTTTCTACTTCTTGGATAAAAGCCCGCCCGTTTTTAACTATCCAAAGGGCATCTTTTCCTTTATAAGTGAACAGGGAAGTTTTAGGAACGCTAATACAATTTTCTTCCTTATAAGTTGTAAATATAACTTCCAGAGCATAGCCAGGTTTCAGTGGGATTTTTGAACTTTCTGGTGTTATGGTTACTTTTATTCTTTGTTCTTCTAAACCTAAGGCAGATATATTTTCTTGAGCATAAGCTGCTATTTCTTTAACCTTACCCTTAGTAATTAATTCTTCATTACTGTTTTCTAAAGTCATTTCAACAGGCATGCTTTCTTTAATATCTAGTATATCATCTGTTAATATTAAAACTTCAACTTCTAATTTATTAGGATCAATGATAGTAACCAGAGGAATACCTGGGCTTGTTATCATTTTTTCTTTAGCATCTAATTGAATTATGATTCCATCCATGGGTGCAAGAATTTCTGATTTACTAAGCTGGTATTCAAGCAAATCAATTTGTGAGCTTATCACTTCTTTTTGTCCTTTAAAGTATTGGGCTGTTCCTTGAGGAGCCTTATATTGATCTTTTAAGACCTCTAAGGCCTGCTTTTGCTGAAGTAAGAGATTATTTGCAGTTTCTGCAGCCCTTTTTGCTTCCTCATAAGAGTTTTTGCTAATTGCTTTTTCTTCATAGAGTAACTGGGCTTTTCTTAATTCTTCATCTGCTGCTTGTTTTTGAAGCTTAGCTTGTTCTATCATTAATTCTTGCTGTTTTATTTGAGAAGCAGAAGGTCCTTGGTAGCTTTGTTGTTCTTGCCCCCTTATACTTTCAAGCTGAGCTTTTAACTGTTCAAGTTGATAGTGCATTTCTTTTGTATTATAAATTACTAATGTATCTCCTTTTTTTACGGCTTGATTTTCTTTTATCTTTACTTCACTAATTTCGGCTGCTAAAGGACTAAAAATTGTTTTTTCATCAGTAGCAATCACTTTTCCTTTTTCATTGATGCTTTTGCTAACAGTTTTAGGCATGATTTCCATAGAAACAACATCTATAGCTTTTGTTAAAGAGTACAAGGTGTAAAGAAGAAGAATAAATATTATAATTGTCCAAAGTATCCACTTTACTGTCTTTTTCATTTTGCACCTCCTAAGTTTCTCGTTCTTTTAAAACATCAACTAAATCCAAGTTTTTTATTCTTTTTGAGGTCGAAATTTGTGCAATCAATACTGATATTACTGTACCAACAAAAGCTATAATAAGAGCAGATTTTTCAAGGGATGCAGGAATAGTAAATAAGTCTGTAGACATGCTTTTTGAGATAGTTTTCATCATAGAATATGCCATAGGTATCCCTGCTATAATACCAAAAAAGCTTATTGTCCACTGCTCAAAGCTAATAACTTCTAATACTTCATTTAGTGTCATGCCAAGCACTCTTAGTGAAGCTAGCTCTCTTTTTCTTTCTGATAAAGAGATAATACTAGAATTATAGACAATGGCAAAGCCTGTGATAATTACAAAAACCCCAAGTATCCATATAATTGCTGAATATGAACCCAGCAAATTATTATATTTATCAATAATCTTTTGTTTTTCTTCCATAGAAGAAATAATTGGTGAATTGTTATATTTATCTTTTATAGACTCAAATTTATCTTCATCTAAGGATAATAAAACAGATGTAGCCATAGGCTGTTGTTTAAATATTTTGCTTAATTGTTTATTGTTCATATAAGCGTTCATTCCAAAGTATTGGGGGATAATATCTACTACTTGGACTGTAATAGGATTATTATTATCTTCAAGCCAAATACTTTCTAAGATTATACTGCTTCCAATAGATGCATCAAGGGCTTTTGCTGCTGGTTCAGAAAGAATAATTCCTTCGTCTGGCGGATAAATTTTTACTCCCTTACTGTCAATTATATTATAAAGGATAGAATTTTTTTCAAGACCTAATACAACTAAATCTTTTTTATGCCAGTTGTTTTTAAGTGTAGCAGGAGCTTCTAGCATTGGTTCAACCTTTTTTATACCTTCTTCATGGGCTAAAAGCCTGTAAACTTCTTTTGAAGAAACAGGAGCAGAAAAAGTCATTTTTAAATCAGCTGTTTGAATTTTTTCAAACTGGTCGTATATCATCAAGTCAATTAAATCTTGAAATGAACCTATAAAAGCCATCATACTAAAGGTAAACATAATTCCTAGGAAGGTAAAAAAGCTCCTGGATTTATTTCTTGCTATATTTCTTGCAGCCATGCGGCCTTGTGTATTTAGGGAGGACCAAATAAGTTTTGCTTTTTCTAACACAATATTTTTACCGATAGGTGGGGTAGGAGGCCGCATAGCTTGTGCAGGATGAAGTTTAAGTATCCCTTTAGCACCTTGGTATCCGGCAACTAAACTAAAAACCATAGTAAGAACTATCCCGTAGAATAAGTATTTAAAAGAAAAACTAGGAACAAGATTTGGAAGATTAAAAAACTCATTATATATATCAAGCATTGGAGAAGTCAGCAAAATGCCTGATACAGATCCTATAAGCCCTCCTAAAAAACCAATAATTAGGGCATATGATGAATAGTGAAAGAGTATTTCAAGGTTAGTATAACCAAAAGCTTTTAGAGTTCCTATTTGGCCTCTTTGCTGCTCTACAAGACGTTTAATCATAATGTATAATATAATACTTGAAATTAATAAAAATAAGAAAGGAATAGAATCTGATACACTTTTTAAGCCATCTAACTCAGAATTTAAAAGAAGATGACTGGTTTGATCTTCTCTGGGGTAGATACTTTGAAGACCATATGGCTTTAATTTTGCTTCTAAAATATTTTCAACATCTTCATAATTTGCATTTGCTTTTAAAGTAAAAGAAATTTCATTAACTATATTTTTTTCGCTAAACAAAGAAGTCATTATATCATAGGGTACATAAGCAATTCCAAAGGTTTCTGGAGAAGGGTAAAAATCCTGAGGGGTTCTAAGGGCATAGGCAAAGTCGGGGCTTTGTCCTTTTCCCATTACAGTAAAAGGCACTCTTTTGCCTTCTGCAATTATTTCTATTAAGTCTCCAATATTAATATTGTTAGTATCAAAAAATCTTACATCTAACCAAAGATTATTTTCGTTATCATTAAGAGGTTTACCTTCCATAAGATATACATCATTTATAGGATAGGCTTCATTAGGAAAAACAGATACTAATCTTAGATATATATTTTCTTCTTTATCAGGTGCATAAAGTCTTACATCCTTAATAAGCCTTCCTTGAATAGCTTCTATTCCTTCGATTTTTTCAAGTCTTTTTATTTCTGATAAGGGCATTCCTATAATATTAGCAAAGCCTTCACCAAAATTTTGATTAGTATAAAAATCATTAATTGCCCTTTCAAAATCTTCAATAACCATAGACATAGAGGTAAAAACCATAAGACCAATGGCAATGACAATAATACATGCAGCATAGGCAGTTTTGTTTTCCTTTAAGTCCCTAAGCATTTTTCTAAAAAGCATTACCAGTTCACCTCCTCCGGTGAAACAGGTGTTGGATTTTCTTTGATTTTTTCAATCTTCCCGTCTATGATATAAAAGACTCTATGGGCAATCTGAGAAATTTCAGTATTATGAGTAATAATAATAACTGTTTTTTTATGAACTTCATTAAATCTTTTAAGAAGCTTTAAGACTTGTATTCCTGTAGCCAAATCCAAAGCCCCTGTGGGTTCATCACATAATAAAATTTTAGGATTTTTTGCAATAGCTCTTGCAATAGCAACTCTTTGCTGCTGACCACCTGAAAGTTGTGAAGGAAAATGGTTTTTTCTATCATACAAATCGATTTCTTTTAATACATCTTCAACTTTTAGTGGATTTTTTGCAATTTCTACTGAAAGATTGATATTTTCCTGTGCCGTAAGATTTGGAATAAGGTTATAAAATTGAAAAACAAAGCCTACAGCATCTCTTCTATATTGCGTTAAGCTTCTTTCATCGGCATTATGCAGAGGCATATTTTCATAAAATAATTCTCCAGATGTAGGCTTATCCATTCCGCCTATTATATTTAAAAGGGTACTTTTACCTGAACCACTAGGTCCTAAAACAACAATAAATTCTCCATCATATATTTCAAAATTGGCATTTTTAAGAGCATGGACTGTAACTTCTCCCATTTTATAATCCTTAGAAATATTTTTTCCCTTTAACAATATTTCCATAGTCCGCCTCCTCGTGTAAAGAGTGTGTATTGATTAAACATAGAGCCGCACTCTACCTAACACAATCATATCACTAATTCTTTTGTTGGTCAATAAAATAGGTATTTTACACATAATATATGAGTATGATATATTATTATATAAGTTGGAGATTTAATAAGATAAGTATTAATTAAAGGGGGCAATAATATGTATAAAGATATTAGTTTTGAAGAATATAGTAAGGAGTTTGTTAGCCAATTAGCAAAGGGAGCTTTTTTAAATGTAAAAGGCAAAGATTCCATAAATACCATGACAATTGGCTGGGGCAATATAGGAGTTATTTGGGGTAAACCCATACTTATGGTCATGGTTAGATATTCAAGACATACATATAATCTTATGGAAGAAGCTAATGAATTTACTGTAAGTATTCCTTTAAATGGTCAACTTAAAAAAGAATTAGGATTTTGTGGAACTAAATCAGGTAGGGACTTTGACAAGTTTAAAGAATGCAATTTGACTGCAATAGCAGGTAAAGTAATAGATACTCCTATTATTGATGAATGTGATCTTCATTATGAGTGTAAAGTAGTATATAAGCAAGCTATGGAGCCAGGGCTCTTAGATGAAAATATTAATAAAAATTACTATTCCAATCATGATTATCATGTGATATACTATGGTGAGATTGTAGCAAGCTATATTAAACAAAGTTAGAAAAGGAGTAGTTTTAATGAGTTTATACAAAGACTGGGAAAATTCTATTGAAACTATAGGCACAAAAGAAGAAAGAAATAAATATATACAAAACTATTTAGAAAAAGAAAAAGAAGTTTACGAAAAAATTCTAGAAAACAAAACACAAAATATAGAAGGAAAGCTTAAAGATTTGGCAAAAGAGTATGGTATGACTCCTGTTGAGTTTACTGGATTTATTGATGGGATAAATACTAGTATCACTCAAGAAGTTAATTTAGAAGAATTAACAGAGGATTCAGATGTAAAATTAAATATTGATTATGAAAAATTGTATTGGAACATGCTAGATTCTCAAGCAGAATGGCTTTATACTATTCCTGCATGGGATGATATCTTAAGCCAGGAAAGAAGAGCAGAAATTAAAAAAGAATACAATCGCTCAAAAATTATTGTAAAGCCTAAAAAGATTGGAAGAAATGAACCCTGTCCATGCGGCAGCGGTAAAAAATATAAGAAATGTTGCATAAATAAAGACACCCGCTAAAAAGCGGGTGTCTTTATTTTATAGTATTGGTTTTTAGGCTATATTTTATAAGCTATTAGCAGAACCTAAAACATTTTTAATTTTATCTTCTACTAATTTTTCAATTCTTTCTCTTGCTACACCAAGATATTTTCTTGGGTCAAACTCAGATGGTTGTTCTCCAAAAACTTCTCTAATAGCTGCAGTCATAGCAAGTCTTATATCTGTATCCATATTGATTTTACATACAGCCATGGAAGCGGCTTTTCTTAACATTTCATTAGGAACTCCAGCAGCTCCTTCAATTTTTCCACCATATTTATTGCAAGTTTCAACAGATACAGGATCAACAGAAGATGCACCATGAAGAACTATAGGGAAGTTATGAATTCCTGCTGCTTCTAATTTTTCAGTAATTGTTGCTAAACGATCAAAGTCTAATTTAGCTTCTCCTTTAAATTTGTATGCACCGTGGCTAGTACCAATAGCAATTGCTAAGGAATCAACACCAGTTCTTTTTACAAAGTCAACTGCTTGATCTGGATCAGTATATGTAGCATCAGCAGCATCTACTTTTACGTCATCTTCAACTCCTGCAAGTTTACCTAATTCAGCTTCTACAACTACACCTCTTGCATGAGCATAGTCAACAACTTCTTTTGTTTTTGCTACATTTATTTCATAGTCATAATGAGAACCATCAAACATAACAGAAGTAAATCCTGCATCAATTACTTCTTTAACAGTTTCTAAATCAGGACCATGGTCTAAATGAAGAGCAATATCTATTCCTGTTTCTGCAATTGCAGCATCAACCATTCTTTTTAAGTATTCAGGGCCTGCATATTTTAGAGCACTTTTTGATACTTGAAGAATTACAGGAGATTTTAGTCTGCTTGCTGCACGGGTAATCGCTTGAATAATTTCCATGTTATTGATGTTAAAAGCACCGATTGCATATTTACCTTCGAATGCTTTATTAAACATCTCTTTTGTTGTTACTAATGCCATTATAAATTCCACCTTTCAAAAATAATACATAATTAGGAAGTGATTTACCTATTATCCCTTCCCTATTATAATAGTACATTAAATTAATTACAACATTTTTAATATTAATTATATTTGAACATAAATACTATTATGGAATATTATAACATATAAAATGTATTTTTACAATAATTTAAACTGTATATAAAATAGTTACTTTGATATTTTTTTGTGATATAGTAAAAATATAATTAGTTATTAAAGTAAAGAAGGTGAAAATATATGTTATTGTTTAAAAAAGAAAGAGAAATGCTTAGTCTTGTTAATGAGCATTTAGAGGCAGTATTAAAGTGCTATGAATTATTTGTTGAGGGTTTAGAGGAGTTACATGATAATGGTTTAAACGAAAAGGTTGAAATATTATCTAAACAAGTAGGAGATGAAGAGTCAAAAGCTGATGCTATTCGCCATGAGATAATCCAATCTCTTTTAAAAGGTATTCTTCTGCCTGAATCAAGAAGAGAACTTTTAAAATTAATTGAACTAACAGATGAAATAGCTAATAAATGCGAAGAAATCATAAGACAAATAACTCTTCAACAAATTGAATTTTTTGAAGAAATAAAGCCACATATAAAAAGTATTACAGAAAAAACAAGAGTTCAGCTTATCAAAATAAAAGACGTAATCAATATGGTTTTTAGTAACATTAATAAGGCCCATAGCCTTCAAAATGAACTTATTGAAATAGAAAGATTAGAATCAGAAGTAGATGATGCAGAATATAATGCAATATATATACTCTTTAGAATGGATATAGAATTAGCTAAGAAAAATCAAATTAAATCAATAATAGCTGATATAGCAGATATTTCCGATTTAGCTGAAGACATATCCGATATGATAGAAATGATAATGGTACTAAGAAAGGTATGATGATATGGGTTGGCCGTCAGTAATATCCGGGGCAATTTTAGGATGGGCTCTGGGCAGCAATGGAGCTTCCAATTGCTTTGCTGCTGCAGTATCCACAAGAATCGTAAAATATAGGAATGCCGTTATTTTAACTGCAATTTTTGTAATATTAGGTGCCTATGCTGAAGGCTCAAAAGGTATATATAAAATAGGAGAATATGCTTATAACAGTGGGATAGATACATCTACAAAAGCATTTTTTGTTATGCTTTCTGCAGCATTAACTGTTACTTTGATGACTTTTTTACATCTGCCTGTATCTACATCACAAGCAGTTATAGGTGCAATAATTGGTGGGGCTATACTTGGAGGAAATCCTGATTTTAATGAAGGGATTAAGTTTTTTGTTGCCTGGTTTGCAACCCCTTTTGGTGCAATTGCAATTTCTTTTGTTTTATATAAAGTTTTTGAATTATATATAGAAAAAAGAATTAGTAACTATGAAATATATGATAAATCAATTATTTTTGGATACTACATTGCTGGTATTTTTGCTGCATATTCTTTAGGAGGAAATAATGTTGCTAATGTAACGGGTATTTATGTTGGTATACTTGATGTATTAAGTATAAGAGCAGCTGTTTTAATAGGTGGTATCTCTATAGCTATAGGGGTTCTTACATTTAGTAAGGGAGTAATGAAAACAGTAGGGGAAAACTTAGTTACCCTTTCTCCTATGTCAGGTTTAATATCAGTTTTTACTTCTGCAATTGTAGTATTTATTTATGCCAAAATAGGTATTCCAGTATCAGCATCACAAGCAATAGTAGGTTCTGTTATTGGTATTGGACTTGTAAAAGGTGTTAATACTATTAGTTTTAAAACCATTCGTAATATAATTTTTGGCTGGTTTGGAACACCAACAATTGCCGGAATAGTCAGCCTTATATTATTTAAAATTTTTATTTCTATTTAAAATATTTTTGTTGAATTAATAAAATAATAGGAGTAAAATATATCTAATTATTTAAAGATAATCATTATTAAAAGATTTCCTATAAATACATTGTTTTATAGGCATAAGGAGTAAAAAAATATGGACAATATCAGTTTGGAAGAAATAATAAACCAAATAACTGAAATTGATACAAAGGCTCAAAAAAGCCAACAAGAGTTTGAAAAAAGAAAAAAGGATAATGAAAAAAAGCTAAAAGAAATTTGCAAACAGATGGAAAAAGACATTATAGAAGAAGCAAAAACAAATGCTGAAAAAAAGTATAAAGAAGAAATAGAAAAATGCAATATATTAGTNAAGTCTATTATGGAAGAAGGAGATAATAAAGTTAAATCTTNAACTGATTTTTATGAAAAAATTCATAAAAATTTTTCTGATTCTATATTTAAAGATATATTTGAAATTGATTAGGAGATTTTATAAATGGGAAGTATAAGCAACTTTGCGGCAATTAGTACTAAGATTAAAGCAAAGAAAAGTAAATTACTTAATGAAGAAGATTATAGGGTTCTTTTATCCAAAAAAAATGTATCTGAAATAGTTGAATATTTAAAAAAGGATACTGGCTATCGTAAAGTATTTAAGGATATTAATCCTTTAGTTGCTCATAGGGGACAAATTGAGCTAGAATTATACAAAAATATAGTTAAACAGATAGAAGATTTGTTACCTTATTTAAAAGGTAATTATAAAAAGTATTTTATAGCGACCTTGTATGAATATGAAATTGAAGACTTAAAATTAATCCTAAGAACCATTAGTAGAAATGAAGATACTTCTCAATTAAAAGATTTGTTAATACATTCTAAGAAGTATAGTAGTCTAGACTATGAAAACTTGCTAAATTCAAAGAGTATTGAAGAATTTTTCGAAAAGCTAAAAGGAACAGTTTTTTATATTCCTATAAAAAATACTGATAATGAAGATATATTAAAAAGAGAATTTCACATTGAAATGCAGATTGAAATTCTTTTTTATAAAACATTAATGGAAAGAGCAGTTGGATTATCAAGAGAGGACGAAGAAATTATTAAAAAATCCTTAGGGACAATAATAGATTTAAACAATATTCAATGGATTTATAGAGGAATGAAATATTATAATATCTTGCCAGAAGAAATATTGATATATTGTATTCCTGGAGGTTACAGGCTTAACTATAATAAATTAAAAAACCTTGTATACTCTCAAACTGTAGAAAATTTCATATCAAAGATTAAGACCTCAAAGTATGCTTTTGTTTTTCCAAATGATGAAGACGTATATATAGAAAGAAGGATTAATAGATATATTTATAAATCATATTTAAGCAAACAAAAAGAAAATAATATGAATATTATGGAAGCAATTTCATATATTCATTTATTAAAATGTGAAGTTGATGATATTATAAGCGTTATGGAGTCAATAAGATACAATTTTGATAAGAAACTTTTAAAAAGATATTTAATTCGGGAATGATTTAAGGTATGGAGGTCTTTTTATGGCAGTAGAAGAAATGGTAACCATGAACTTGGTGGGTGCACTTGAAGATGAAGACAAGTTATTAAAACAAATCATATTGATGGGTAATGTTCATTTACAAACTAATTTAAGTGATGTATATGAAAATTATTTTGCTCTGCACGTTTTAGAAGAAAAACTTAACGGTTTAAGCAATAATAAAGATGAAAAAGCAATACTAGAAAAAGACAAAGATGATTATTATACTTTATCCCAAAAGCTTAAGTATATAGCTCAAGCATTAGATATAAATTCTAGTATAGTTTCTTCCTATATTAATGAGAACTTTGATTATAATCAATGTAAAAGTAAAATCGATGAAATACATAATCATATTCAACCCCTGTACGAAGAAATTTTACAAAAACAAGAAAAAATCAAGCACTATAAAGGCTACAAAGAAAATATTAAGTATATACCTTATTCGGACATAAATTTTAATAAGTTAAAAGAGTTACATTTTTTCAACTATAAAATAGGTTTATTATCTCATGAAAATAAAATGAAAATTATAAAAAATATCGAGAATATTACAGCGGTCATTAAAGACATTGGGACAAGAAATGGCTTGGAAGTTTTCTTTATTATTTATCCTAAAGAATATGAACTAGAAACAGAAAGAATACTAAAATCCCTTAACTTTGAAGAAATATTTATGCCTGAAGAGTTACAAGGGAATCTAGGAGAAATAAAAGAACAAATAGAAAAAGTTCTTCATCAAGAAAATATTGAATTAGCCATTCTTTTTCAAAAATTAGATATGGCCAGAAGAAAATATTATGTTATTATTCAGCAATTATTATCTGAATTTAATGTTTTAGAAAAAATAGAAAGCATAAAAGAAAAAATTATAAGAAATAACAATGCCTTTATTTTATCTGGTTGGCTTCCTAAAAATCAAAAGGATAAATTATCAAAACAGCTATCAAAAGTCAGTAAGAACTTTATAATAAGCTTTAAAGAAGTGCATGAAATAGGTGAAGATATAACACCGCCTACAAAATTAAAAAATCCAAAATGGTTTAAGCCCTTTGAAAATTTAGTAAAGATGTACGGTATTCCAAGCTATAATGAGCTTGATCCTACAATGTTTTTGAGCATATCATACCTTATTATGTTTGGTGCTATGTTTGGAGATATAGGTCAAGGGCTGGTTTTTTTGATATTTGGAGCTATTTTAGAAAAAAGAAAAATAGGTCTTTTTTTTGCTCAGCTTTTAAACAGATTAGGTGTTAGTTCAATTTTCTTTGGGATAATATATGGTAGTGTTTTTGGAAATGAAGAATTAATACCTTGGGGTATTAAAAGTATCTTTGGAGAAAAAAGCTTGATTTCAAAGATAATAATTAATCCTATGGAAAATATGAATTTAATTCTTATACTATCTATTGTATTAGGAGTAATTTTTATTTTAATTAGTTTTGTATATGGGATTGCTAATTCTCTTAGAACTCATGATATACAAGAAGGGCTATTTGGAAGGAATGGAATAGCAGGCTTAATATTTTACATTGGCTTATTGCTTTTAATAGTTGACATTGCTTTTGGTATATTTATAATTCCTAAGAAGCTTGTTATAGCCTTAATGATTGTGGCAATAATTATCATGGTCCTAAAAGAACCTTTAGCCAATATAATTGAGAAAAAGTCACCTTTATATGAGGGAGAAGTATCTGCTTATTATGTAGAAAGCGGATTTAATATTATAGAGACTATTTTAAGTTTAGCCAGCAACACTATTTCATTTATTAGGGTTGGTGCTTTTTCATTAAACCATGTTGGTTTGTTTTTGGCTTTTAAAACCATGGCACAAATGGCTAACGGAGGAATAAAAGGCTTTTTGATTTTGATATTGGGTAATATTGTAGTCATATGCTTAGAGGGTCTTATTGTTTTTATTCAAGGCTTACGACTTCAGTATTATGAGCTTTTCGGTAAATATTTTAAAGGTGAAGGAATAGAGTTTAATCCTATTCGTTTATAATGAGGAGGAGTAATATGAAAACATTTTTAATTATTGCAGGCATAATTGCAAGTTTAACTGTTATTTTAGGAATATATTGTTTCATTATGAAAAAGAAAGTATCAAAATCTGGTCTTAAGAAAAGTTTAGGTTTTAGTGTAAGCTCATTTGTTATAACTTTACTTGGGGCAATTACTATACTTATACCAGATATGGTTATGGCGGCAGAAACAGCAGCACAAGAGGCATCTTCAGTGTCTGGTATAGGATTTATTGCAGCGGCTCTAAGTACTGGACTAGCTACAATTGGTGCAGGTTACGCAGTAGGAGCGGTTGGTTCTTCTGCTTTAGGAGCAGTTTCCGAAGATCCTAAAATATTAGGGAAAACCCTTATTTTTGTTGGATTAGCAGAAGGGATTGCAATTTATGGGCTTATAATATCTATTATGATTTTAGGAAGGTTATAATATGAAATCATTTTTAATAACTGATAATAAAGATACTTTGGTGGGTATGCAATTAGCTGGGATTAAAGGCATTGTTGTGAGTGAAAAAGATGAAATATTGAGTCAAATAGATGAAGTTCTTAAGGATAAAGAAATTGGAATTCTTATAGTGACAGAGCTAATTATGGAAAAGGCTAAAAGTGAGCTTATGGAATTAAAGATGAAAAGAAGATACCCTCTTATTATTGAAATACCAGATCGCCACGGCTTTAGAAAAAAAGAAAACTTACTGGATTATATTAATGAAGCCGTAGGAATAGGCAAATGAGGTGCTTTATATGGTAACCATACAAGAAAAATTAAACTTGTTTTCAAAATTAGTCTATCAAGATCTTGTTGATAGCCAATACAAGGAATTAAAAATGATTGAACAAGAAAACAATCAATACATAGAAAACTTTAAAAACGAACTGGAAAAAAGAGTAGATGACATCAATTTTGATATTAATAATAAAATAATTCAAAAGAAAAATGAAATGATAAGTAAGGCAAATTTAGAAGTCAAACACAAGATTCTTTTAAAAAAGCAGGAATTTGTGGACATTTTAATAAATGAGCTAATAACAAAAGCTTATGATTTTACAAATACAAGTAATTATTATGATTACTTTAAAAAATCTTATACAACCATATTGGATAAGCTTTGGGACAAAAAAATAATACAGATTGAATTATTAAATAAAGACCGTCAAAGATTTCAAGTCCTTATAGAAGAGTTATCAAACAAAAAAGGAATTTCTCCTAATAACATTAGTTATATAGATGCAAGAGACAGTATTATTGGAGGACTGATTGTATCAGATAAAGAAGCTACAATCAGTTATGATGCAACGCTTATTGCACTGATAGAAGACAAGAAAGAATTTATTATGAACAGATTATACGAAGAATTTAAAAAAGCTGGTGATTTCATTGATGCATAAAGAAGGAATAGTAACTTTTATAAATGGGCCTGTTGTAAAAGCAGAAAACATGTCTTTTTTTAAGGTTAGAGAAATGGTTACAATAGGTAAGCAGCGGCTTATAGGGGAAGTAATTTCTATAAATAATAATGAGGCAACCATACAGGTTTATGAAGAAACAGAAGGTTTAAAGACAGGAGAAATAGTAAGCTCTACAGGAAACCCCCTTAGTGTAAAACTAGCTCCTGGCATGATTGGAAACATGTTTGATGGTATTCAAAGGCCCTTAAAAACTATAGAAGAATTATCCCCCAATTTTATTCCCGAAGGTATCGGACTTATTTCCTTAGATGAAGAAAAGAAGTGGGATGTTAATATCTTAGTAGAAGAAGGACAATATTTAAATCAAGGACAAATTTTTGCAGAAGTTCCTGAAAGCCTTGTTATCAAGCATAAAATCATGGTTCCACTGGGGATTGAAGGAAAGGTAATTTTTAAAAAGGAAAATGGCAAGTATTCGATTAAAGAAGTTTTGATAAAACTAGAAGATAAATACGGAAAGGTTCATGACTTAAATATGATCCAAGAATGGCCTGTTAGAACTCCAAGACCAGTATCAAAAAGAATGGCTATTAAAGAATTACTTGTAACTGGTCAAAGAGTTCTTGATATTTTTTTCCCCATAGCAAAAGGAGGTACCGCAGCTGTTCCAGGAGGTTTTGGTACAGGCAAAACTGTAATCCAACACCAGCTTGCTAAATGGTCCAACGCAGATATTATTATTTATATTGGCTGTGGTGAGCGGGGAAATGAAATGACTGCAGTATTAGAAGAATTTCCAAAGCTAATAGATCCAAGAAGCAAAAGGCCTATTATGGAAAGGACCATTTTAATAGCCAATACTTCCAATATGCCTGTTGCAGCCAGAGAGGCAAGTATTTATACAGGCATAACCATGGCAGAATATTATAGAGATATGGGCTATGATGTTGCTATTATGGCAGATTCGACTTCAAGGTGGGCTGAAGCTCTTAGAGAAATTTCAGGAAGACTTGAAGAAATGCCTGCAGAAGAAGGTTACCCTGCCTATCTGCCTTCGAGATTAGCAGAATTTTATGAAAGAGCAGGACTGGCCAAATCTCTAACTGGTGAGCTAGGTTCTATTACAATTATTGGTGCCGTGTCGCCCCCTGGTGGTGATTTTTCTGAACCTGTTACAGAAAGTACAAAACGTTTTGTAAATGCTTTTTTGGCTCTTGATAAAAGTTTAGCATACGCAAGACATTATCCTGCAATTAATTATTTGATAAGCTATAGTGGCTATGCAAACATGCTAGCCAAGTGGTATCAAGAAAATGTTGGAGAAGATATTTTAGAATTAAGAACAAAGCTTCTTAGTATATTGCAAGAAGAAAATAAGCTTATGGAAATTGTACAATTAGTAGGAGAAGATGTACTTCCTAATGATCAAAGGCTTATATTAGAAATTGCAAAAGTCATTAAAATTGGTTTTCTTCAACAAAATGCACTCCATATGACAGATAGTTTTGTTAGCTTACAAAAACAATATAAGATGATAAAAACAATATATCATCTTTATGAAAGAGCCCATAAGTGTATAAAACTTGGTATACCTATATCACAAGTTAAAGATGAAAAGCTTTATAATGAAATTATTAAGATAAAATATACGGTAGAAAACAATAAGATAGAATTAATTGACAAAGTAATTGAAGATATAGATTTGTATTTTGATGAATTAGAAGAAAAATATAAGCAATAACTAAAACAGGATGTGATATAGTTGAGGAAAGAAGTTCTTCAAATTGATAAAATAGAAGGTCCTCTTATTATTCTTTCGGAAGTAGAAGATGTTTCTTATGGTGAAATTATTGATATAATTGTTGAAGACAATATTATAAGAAAAGGTAAAGTAGTAAAGATTGAAAAAGATAAAGTGCTTGCTGAAGTATTTGAAGGGACTTCAGGCTTATCTACTAAAAATACTAGGGTTAGATTTACAGGAAGTCCTCTAAAAATTCCCTTATCAAAAGGAATATTAGGTAGAACCTTTAATGGAATAGGTAAAGCTATAGATCTGGATTCTCCAATTATTTCTAAAGAAAAATACAATATTAATGGGAGACCAATTAATCCTGTTGCAAGAGTATATCCCAGAGATTATATAAATACAGGAGTATCAGCCATAGATTGTCTTATGACCTTAATAAGAGGGCAAAAGTTACCTATATTTTCAGGGAACGGCCTGCCTCATAATGAATTAGCAGTTCAGATTGTTAAACAAGCTAAAATAAGGGGAGCGGAAGGCGGTAATTTTGCCATAGTTTTTGGAGCAATGGGTGTAAGGCATGATGATGCAGATTATTTTATAAAAAGTTTTAAAGAATCAGGCGTATTAGAAAGAGTAGTAATGTATTTAAATCTGGCAGATGATCCTGTAATAGAGAGAATTTCTACTCCAAGATGTGCCTTAACTGCTGCAGAATATTTGGCTTTTGAACATGATATGCATATACTTGTTATATTAACGGATATGACTAGTTATTGCGAGGCCTTAAGGGAATTATCGGCTGCAAGAGAAGAAGTACCCAGCAGAAAAGGATATCCTGGTTATATGTATAGTGATTTGGCAGGAATTTATGAAAGAGCTGGTCAATTAAAAGGAAAAGCCGGTTCGATTACTCTTTTGCCTATTTTAACAATGCCTAATGACGATATTACTCATCCCATTCCAGACTTAACAGGCTTTATTACTGAAGGACAAATTGTCTTGGGAAGAGAATTGTATCAGCATAATATTTATCCTCCTATTTCAGTTCTTCCTTCTCTTTCAAGACTTATGAAAGACGGAATTGGAGAAAAGTATACAAGAGAAGACCATGAAGATTTAGCCAATCAGATTTTTTCATCTTATTCAAAGGTACAAGAGATTAGAGATTTAGCTCAGATTATTGGAGAAGATGATTTATCTGAGACGGATAAAAAATATATGGAATTTGGCCGAAAATTTGAAGAGGACTTTTTAAGCCAAAGAAAGGATGAAAACCGTTCCATAGAAGAAAGCCTAAATTTAGCTTGGAAGCTTCTTTCTATTTTACCTATAGAAGAGTTAGATAGAGTCGATCCAAAAATTGCGGAAAAATATTATGGAAGGTGATTAAATGGCTGTTAATGTTGCACCGACCAAATCCAATTTAATGAAGGCTCAAAATGCCTTGATACTTTCTCAAAAAGGTTTTGAACTCTTAGATAAAAAAAGAAATGTATTAATTCGTGAAATGATGGCACTTATTGATAGAGCTAAAGATTTACATGAAAAAATGGATAATATCTTCAAAGAGGCATACAAGGCCTTAATGATAGCCAATATTACTTTAGGAATTCAAAATGTTCATGAGATTGCTTTTTCTATTCCAAGGGATGAAGAATTTAAAGTATTAGTAAAAAGCGTAATGGGTGTAGATATTCCAACAATAATATATGAAAGGAAAGAAGTCCAGCCAACTTATTCATTTCATAGAACTAACTCTGCCCTTGATATAGCTGTTTTGCAATTTCAAGAAGTTAAGTATTTAATATATGAGCTTGCAGAAGTTGAAAATTCTATTTATAAGCTTGCAAAAGAAATTGAAAAAACTACAAAGCGTGCTAATGCATTAGATAATATTCAAATACCTAAATACAAGGCACAAGTTAAATATATAGAAGAAGTATTAGAAGAAAAAGAAAGAGAAGAATTTTTTAGATTAAAACGTCTAAAGAAAGGTTAGATTTTATGATTTTTATTCTTATTATTCTTATAATCGTTATTATTGACCAAACAACTAAAGCTTGGGCAGTTAAAAAATTAAATAGTGACGACTGGCGTCCTGCTTTAAAAAACAAGGTTAATTTGACTCTTTCAAAAAACAAAGGTGCAGCCTTAAATTTATTTGAAAACCATCCTAAATTTGTATACAGAACTACTGTAATTGCTATTTTCTTGCTTGCTTATTATTTATTTAAAATTATTAAAAATAAAGGACTTTTTTTGACAAAACTTAGTTTAAGTTTTATTATAGGAGGTGGAATAGGTAATATTATTGATAGAAGTAAAAAGGGTTATGTGGTAGATTTTTTTGCATTTAACATCAAAAACTCTCCTATTTTTAATATTGCCGATATTTTTATTATACTTGGGACTATAATTTTACAACTGACGCTCATTTTTAAAAATAATCCAATAGGATGGAAGGTAAAGTGAGGGATAAAAATGTCACAAGCAGTTACCCAGACAATATCTTCAGATGACTTAATGCCGGGAATGGTTCTTGCAGAGGATGTATTTAGTTCTGTAGGTTTAAGGCTTTTTAAACAAGGAACTGAGCTTGACGATAAGAGTATAGCAAAGATAAGACTATACGATATTGACTATGTCTTAATTTACGAAGATGTAAACATTGATTATGTTAAAGTAAAAGAGACAGAAGTAGAAAGTAAAAGCATTAGAAAAATGCAAGAATTTAAAGCTTTTAAAAGTTCCTATACAAAAAATGTGAATACTCTTCAAGATTACATTACTCATATAGGTGAAGGGAAGAATGTAAGTATTACGGACTTATTTTCAATTAGTCAAGAAATAGTATCAGAAGTACAGACAAAAAGTGACATTTTAGCTTTTATGCATAATCTTAAACTTTTTGATGATCATACATATACTCATTCTGTAAATGTATCTTTATTGTGTAATATTTTTGGTCAATGGTTAGGCTTTGATAAAGAAAAGCTAAAAAATATTACTGTAGCTGGTTTAATTCACGATATTGGAAAGGTCAAAATAGATCCTAATATACTTAATAAACCAGGGAAACTTACCCCTGAAGAATTCGAAGAAATAAAAAAGCATCCTGTTTATGGATATAGGATGGTACAAAACCAAGATATCCATAGAGATATAAAGCTTGCAGTTCTTATGCATCATGAAAAATATGACGGTACAGGATATCCTACAGGTGCAAAATCTAATCAAATAAATGAGTTTGCAAAAATTGTAGCTATAGCTGATATATATGATGCAATGACTTCTAATAGGTCTTACAGGGATAGATTTTGTCCATTTAAAGTAATTCAAACTTTTGAGCAGGAGTGTTACGGTAAATTAGATACAGAATTTCTTCTTATCTTCTTAAAAAACATAGCCTATAACTATTTGAATTGCTGGGTAAGATTATCTTCTGGAGAAGAAGGGGAAATAGTCTTTATTAATCAAAATAATCTTTCACGACCTATAGTTTCTATTGATAATGTTTTAGTGGACTTAAGTAATGAAAAGGATTTAACCATAGAAGAACTTATATAAAAGCCTTATAAAAAAATACAAGTTATTACTAAAATACATTTTTTAGGTACTTGATTTTTAATAAAAATATGTTATAATAGAGTTAACCAGAATGGATTTGTTTCCTGAGATGTGCGAAAACCTGGTATTTTGAACCTACACTGATTAATTGGGAGTTCCATATCCTAGGGTAGATGTCAGGCCTCATTTATAATCCTTATGGGCAGAGGAAGACAAAAATTCTAGTGAGAACACCCACCTGGCGTGAGCTAGGGCGTCAAAAATCAGGGAAACGGCATTTTGGGTAACAAGTTTATTAGAAAAACCTGCACTTAATGTGCAGGTTTTTTCATTTTATTTTTGTATTAGTGATAAGCACCCGCTTTACGGGTGCTTATGATTATAATTTCTTTAAAAAACTATTTAAATAGATTTATAAACTCATCTAAAGTTGAAAAGTCTTTTTTATATTGATACAAGGATAAATCATATTTTTTATCTACAAAATCCTTTATGCTTTTTTCATCAACTTTTTCAAAGGCTGCAACAAATACATCACTTTTTGTAAGAGAGTAAATATCCTTATAATTATTTTTAATTATATCAGGTATATTTACATCCTCAAATGAAAAGTTAGGATTATGAAGATGGATAATTGTTAAATCCAAAAACAAATCATCAGCTTCCTTGATGTGGTTTTCTAAAGCATTTATAAATATTTTTTCATAGTTTGGTGCTAAAAGCTCATTTTGATTTTTAATCCTTAATAGATGATGCAATACAGGAGCAATATGATTTGCTATTGAATCTACTGTTAATAAATTTTCCTGATCCGAAAGAATTGTATCAGAAAGTTCAAAAATACAAATAAGCCCTAATAATTTAGTGTCAGCATCTTCTATATGTATAGGAACAAACAAAGCACCAGCTCCGTCTTTTATACATTTTGCAAGATCTTTTTCGAGAAGCTTTGGAATTTTTTCATTGCTGTTAATAATAAAGTATTCTCCTTCAAAAAGACATGAAAATTCATTTGATAATCTAAAAGAACAAGGACAGTTATCAAGATTTATTGACCTTATAACTTTAAATTTATCCTTATTATATAAGGCAAAGATTCCTGTTTTCATACCAAATGAAATATTTAAGGTTTCCAAGGTTAAATCAGCCAGTTCTTCTGTTGTTGAAGCACTATTAATATTTTTCATTAATTTATTTAAAGAGACAAGCCTATTAAACTTATTTTGTAAAAGTAACTTTTGTTCATTAGTTTCTTTGAAATAATTAGCATTAGAAACTGCAATATAAGTAGAAGATGCAAGGCTTTCAATTAATTCAAAGATTCCTTTATTATAGGGCTTGTCCGTTACCTTTTTCCCAAGAGTTACAAAGCCTAAAAGAACCTTATTTTTTATAAGCAAAACAATGTATAAAGGTTTTAAATTTGTAATAACGGCTTCGCTATTTTGGAAAGAATCAATAAAAAGATTATAATCTTCTTCGTTGCTCATATCTAAAATAGATTTTGAGAAATCAAGAGAAACGTTATCTTTTAAATATACTGTAATTTTAAGTTTATTTGAAGGATTAAGGGTATCTCTCATTCCTCTAAGGACATAGTTTTCTCCTTTTTCATCATATAAGAAGAATGACGTAAGAGCACTTTGAGTAAGTTCTGAAAATACATCAATAGAAAGATTATAGAGTACAGACAAATCTAATTCGCTAAGAAGTACTTTAGAGGATTGATTGATTGCAAAAAGATTAAAGACTTTTTCATCTAATTCTGATTTTGCATTTTGCAAGCTTTTATAGCTTCTATAATTATTTAGGGAAGTATTAAAAAGCTGCATTAAAGCTTCTGCAACAATGAAATCTTCTTGCTCAAAATCTGACTTTTCTTCAAAGCGGTTTGTTAATATAAATCCGTATAATTCGCTTTCAATTATAAGAGGTATTCCTAATTTTGCAGGAAAGTCATTCAAAAGTTTTGAGGGAAGAAATTGATTTAAGTCTTGGGTATTCATAATATGGCCATGAAATAATGCAATATTGTCGTAGTCAGTAGTATAGTCTATTGAATATTGTTCTATATTATATCCTTTAGATTTAAACATAATATATTGATTGTTAACTTTATAGAATACTGCAATCTGATCTACAATGATAAGCTCATTTACAAAGTCGTAAGCATATTCTAGAATTTGTTCGATACTAAATTTTTGTGAAAAGAACTCTATAGCATGAATTAAGCCGGTGTATCTGTATAATTTACTAGTTATATTTTCTTTTTGCTTGTCATCTTTTAGTTTATTTAGGACATCTTCATAGCTCATATTTTTTCCCCCCTAAATACTAGTATTTTTAAACAGTTTTTAATTCATTTTCAAGAACATAATATGTGATAGGTCCTCTTGTTTGATCCATAAAACTTTTTTGAATATTTTTGATTTCAAAGGTTGTGTTGCCGTGAATTCTGCCAAAAATAGATATTTCTCCTTCTCCTTTGGCACGAAGGTAAGATAAATAATTTTTCCTTTCAGCTTGTAGTTTTTTTAATTCGTCTCTTAAGTTTGAGATATCTCTTACTATTCTTTTAAATTCATATTGGTGTTTTTCAGAAAGATTTGTACTTCCTCTATATATAGCAGCTCGGTGTCTTAATTGGGCTAATTCTTCATTTAATTCTTTAATAGAACTATTTATATTATCAAAAGTATCTTTAAATTTTTTTCGGTTAAAACCTTTTACATTTATTACTGTAGGAATTTCAGTACGGTTTCCTACTTCATTGGCTACTACTTTAATTTCAGCATCAATTCTTCCGCCTATAATTCTGCTGTTTTTTGATTCAAATATAACTTGTTTTGCCCTGATATAACAATTAATAGCATAAAAGCCGATATGTACAGTTCCGTCACACTCAATGATACAGTCAGAAGCAAACTTTGTATATAAATTTTGCTTACAAAAGATTCTGGCTTTATTTTTACCGGCTATCCCACCGCGGATATATATACATCCGTCCTTGCTATGAACCTTATTAATGCCACCAATGCCCATAGGACCTAAAACTTCAATATCATTTTTTGCTTCAACTGAAAAATTATCATCAATTGAGCCTTTTATGTTTACAAAGCCATCAAAGTTAATATTTCCTGTTTCAAAGGATACGTCTCCTTCAATTTCAAGATAATCATATACATATATTATGTCATTTTTATAAAATACAGCTCCTGGCTTTTTTGCTACTAATACAGTGATCCCTTTTTCTTTATCATATACTTCTTCTATAGAACTTTTATCATATAGTAGAGGAAGTTGTTTTCCATGCTTTGCAGGAATTTCTTCCCCAAAAACAGACTTGCCTGGTTCTCCTGGTGTAGCATCTATTCTTTCTCCAAGCCAGCCGCCTTTTTCAACTTTATTGATTAAATTTAGTTCATAATGATCGACCTTACCGTCTTCAGTAATTTTAGGCTTTGGCTCTTTAATTTCATACATTTTAATTTCGGAGGGTTTACCGTCAATGGGAAGTTTACCTTGTGCAATTAAAAATTTAGTCTTAGCTTTGAATTCTTTTAACAAGGCATCTTGAATAATTCCGTAAACTACACCTTTATCTTGTAAGGCTTCCAAGATTTCAAGGGATATTTTTTCTCTGTTGGCTTCAGTTAACTCAGACTGAGGAATGTATAAAGTAGCAAAAGCTTTCAAATGGTCTTTGCTAACTGTAATTTCAACTCTTTCTCTTTTTTCTGCAAATTTACTTATAAATCTTGGTGCATTTAAAATTGCATTTCTTAATGCAATGAAATTCGTGATTTTTATTTGTGGGAAATTCAATAATACCTCATTAAACTCTTCTAAGGTATAGCCATTTTTATAAGATTCTATATAAAATCCATCATCAGCTTCTATTAATTTAATATAAGAATTTGAGAATAGAATCTTGGACATGATTGCTTCCCTCCTTTATAAATTATTATCTATATATATTATACATTATTTGTGCAAATAAATAAATTGTAAATGTGTAGAATTATAAGATTCTTTGTCTTTTTATATCGAAAATTAAAAATAGAGAGGCGTTTACAAAAATTGGTATATATATTAATATAGAAATATATTTTAGCTTTTGTGAGGTGGCAAATACATATGACAATTAAAAGAAAAAAATATAATTATTTAGCTCTAGCTATATTCGCCATTTTTATTCTTAGTTCCTGTATTAATTTAAATAATAAAGAAAACAATTTAAAAATAGATGAAGGAAAAAGCCAAATAAATACTGACGAAAAATCTACTGATTACTCTGACTTAGATTTTAACAAGGATATGACAGTTTCAAGGGCACTAGCAGCTAAGATGATAGCACTAACTTATAATGATATTGGCGATATTAAAACCATGGATAGGGAAATTAAGTATAAGGATGTAGAGGCTGGGGACTGGTATGATATTTATATAAATGCAGTAACAGTACAAGGTTTTATGAATGGGAAGGGAGATATGTTTGAACCCTTAGAGCCTTTAACTTATTCTGATGCACAAACTCTTTTAGATAGAATTGCTGATGGAAAATATAATATAAAGATGAATTTATCAAAAGAAGATGGCAAAAAGTGCATATCTTACAAGGACTGGCTTAATATCTATATTAAGTTAATAACTAAGCTGGCTGGAGAAAAAAGCATAGAAGAAGCCTATGGTATTAAAGAAAGGGATTTGGTAGTTGTTGCAACACCAGCTAACAGTACGGAAGTAAGAGCATGGGAGATGGGAACTGACAAAGGAATTTACGGTTTTTCAGGGCTTTCAATGGATTCATCTATTGATAAGAAAATAAAAGTTTTATTAAAAGACAATGAAGTATTTGCCTTTTTAGGAGAAGAAGAAGAGACAACTTCTATAACAAATGTATATATCACTGAAACAAGCGATAATGAACTATCAATTTTTGTTGGCGGTGTTAATAGAACTTATAAAAGTAATAGAGATTTTTCCATGGCAAAAGGAAAAATTGCAGACATACAAATTCAAGCAGGGACTATATTAAATCTTGAAACTTTTGAAGAAGAAATTAGAGGCAGAGTTTTAAGAAGTGATTCTACTATGATAGAGATAGAAAGACTTGGAAACATCCCTCTTTCAAAAGACTATAAACTATATAATATATCTGGGGATAAGCCAGTTTGGAGTAGTTTAAGCAATCTCATAATTGGAGAAGATATTGCAAGATTTATAATAAAAGACAAAAAAATATGTGCATGTATTATTGATAAAAAAACAAAGCCTCAAAAGATGAGGGTAGCTCTTCATAAGACAGGATTTGAAGGTTTAATACATTCTGATGTAAGCTTAACTTCTGATGATAGTTATAAAGTTTATATAGGGGAAGAAGAAATAGCATATAAAGCAGGAGAAACATTTAATATTAAATCTTTAGAAAACAAATTAAACAATTCTACGCCAAGGGTAAGAGTAGTAACAAATTCACCAGACAAAAAAATCAAGATTTTATCTATCCAAAGAAATGGTGATAATCCTAAATATAGAGGAAGCATTGAGATAATAAAATTATCTAAGGGCGGCTACAGCATAGTTAACGAAGTTCCAATAGAAGAATACTTATACAGTGTTATCCCTAGCGAAATGCCGTCTTCTTATGGTCTTGAGGCAGCCAAGGTCCAGGCTGTAACTGCAAGAAGTTATGCATATGGTCAATTTTATTCCAATAGATTTCATAGTTATGGAGGAAACGTTGACGACTCAGTTTCTTGCCAAGTTTACAATAACATTGCTGAAAACGATATCTCAATACAAGCGGTAAAAGCTACCCAAAATGAAGGATTATTTTACGAAGGAAATGTAGTAAGTGCTAACTTTTTTTCTACTTCTTGTGGATATACTGCTAATTCCGGAGAAGTTTGGGCAGATTATGCCGATAAATCCTTCCCAAGTTATACACCACCCTATATGACTGCCAAAAAACAATTTGAAGGAAAGGACTTTGGGGATTTAAGGGAAGAAGAAAACATAAAGAAATTTTTAAAAACTAAAGATATCGAAGCCTATGATAAGGATTTTGGTTGGTTTAGATGGGATCTAACTATGAGTCTTGAAGAATTATCTGCAGCGATTAATGCAAATCTAAAAACAAGATATGAAGCAAATCCAAAATTAATAAAAACCTTAGATGAAAACAAAATATTTAGAAGCCGCCCTGTTGAAAGCATAGGGCAGCTTAAAAAAATAGATATTTTAAAAAGGGGGGAAGGAGGAAATATAATGGAAATGGTATTGGTAGGAACTGATGCAACTATAAAGATTCTTACTGAATATAATATCCGTTTTCTCCTCCAACCCAAACAACATATAAAAGGAAAAGATAATATTATAATTAATTTACACAATGGAAATAAAATGTCAAACTACAGCATTATGCCAAGTGCCTTTTTTGTTATCGAACCCATTGAAAACAAAGATGGAAAACTTACCGGTTATACCTTTTACGGCGGCGGAAATGGCCATGGTGCTGGTATGAGCCAAAATGGTGTAAAGGGAATGGTGGATAAGGGATATAATTATAAGGAAATATTAAAGCATTATTATCCTGGAACAGAAGTAAAGAAAATATATTGAGTAAAAACTTTTATAAAAAATACTTCCAAAAAATAATTTGGAAGTATTTTATTGAAAAATAATTAAAAAGCAATACAGATTGACAAAGTTATTTAAGATGAAGTACAATAAATTTGTTCAAACCATGAACAAGGAGCGGTATACATGGAAAAAGAATTAGAAATCCTGACCCATATTCAGGAAAATGAGTATATTACTCAGCGGGAAATAGCAGAAAAAACAGGTCTGTCTTTAGGTGCTGTTAATTTATTGCTTAAAAAAATGATAAAAACGGGTCTGGTTAAAATCGAAAGGTTAAATGCCAGAACATTAAAGTACATATTAACACCTGAAGGTATAAAAGAAAAAACTGCAAAAACTTATCGATATATTGTTAGGACTTATGAAAATATTATAAGGATACAAGGAGCAGTAAGAGTTATATTAGAAAAGCAAAAACAAAAAGGAATCAAAAAGATATATCTGTACGGCAATCAAGATGAGGTTTATAATATATTACGGATGTCTGTATCGGATATTATTGGAACACTAGATATGCAATATCAGTTAATTGAGGATATTGGACTTATAAATAAAAAAGAAGAATACATATTATTGATATGGAATGAGGAAAAAGAAGAAAAACTAAAACAAAATGATATTCCATATATCAACATCTTATCAGTTATTTAATTTAAATATAATGCAGGTGATTTTATGAAAAAGTTGTTAGTTGTAGGTGCTGGCGGTTTAGGAAGGGAAGTTGCACAATATATCAAAGATATTAATAATATAAATCCAACTTATGAGCTTTTGGGTTTTGTTGACAGTGATGCAAATAAGAAAGGTTTATTATTTGATGATGTACCTGTATTAGGAGATTTTAATGAATTAGATCATATATTTGATTCTTACGAAAAAATATATGGTTTTTGTGCTGTTGCTAAACCAACAATTAAAAGAAGATTAATTAATAAAATGCAAGAGTATAATATTGAATCAATAAATGTTATTCACCCCAATTCTTATATTTCTCCTCAAGTTAAAATTGGTAAAGGGGTATTAATAAGTCCATACTGTGTAATAACAACGAATATTACAATAGGAGATTATGTTCATATTAATCCTCAATGCGGCATAGGACATGATTCAAAGATTGGAGATTTTTCTACTTTATATTGGAGTGTTAATATATCAGGAAATGTAACAGTAAAAAGTGAAGTAGAAATAGGAAGCAAAGCATTTATAAAACAAGGCCTAATCGTAGAAAAAAATGCTGTAATTGGAGCAGGAGCAGTAGTAATTCGTTCTATAGAAGAAGGAAAAACTGTAGTAGGAGTACCTGCAAAAGAGATTTAACGGAGGTCTATATGTTAACTAGAAGAATAATTTGGGTAATTACTCTATTATTAATGACAGTAATTTTTGTTTTTTCTTCAAGACCAGGAGATCTTTCAATACAAGATTCAGCTTGGCTACTAGATAGGACAAATATTTTAGATGAAGAAGAAGCCTTAGATACAACTAATATGCAGTCTATGTTTCTACAAAGAAAAATTAGAAAGGCTGCCCATATTATACTATTTGGAAGCTTGGCTATACTTATATATGCTTCCATATATGGCTATGTAGGAAAAGCAATTAAAACAGGAGTCATATCTTGGTTACTAACAATCATATATGCTATTACTGATGAAATTCACCAATATTTTGTTCCTGGAAGGGCGGCACAAATACAAGATGTAATAAGAGATGGAAAAGGGGCATTTTTTGGATGTATCATAATGATGGTATTATTTTTAACCATAGAAAAGCTACCATCTTTATATAAATTAATTAATAAAATATATAATTTAAATGTAAACAGAATTTATATAAGAAAACTTAGCAATGAGTAAGTTCTTTTTTGTATTCTTATTAGAGGGAAAACTAGAATATAATTGACAATAAAAATGTGTAAGGTTAAAATACAAGCAATGTTCAAAATATGAACAAGGGATATTATTATCCTTTTGTTCTATATGATATAATTATTGTTGACTTTATAAAAAGGATAAACTGCTTAGTTTTTTAGAAACATTTAAGGCAATTTACACCTGCAAAAAATAAAGAGTGAGTAGGTAATGATTATGAAAAAAGTAATCGAAATAGCAGCAGTTGATATCACCATTTATAAATTTGTTCTTCCGTTGATGAAAGAATTAAAAAAATCTGGCTTTGATCTACATGTTGCAGCACAAGATGTAGGTTATTCAAAGAGCATAAAAAAGGAAGGTTTTATAGTTCATAATATTAATATGCCAAGAAACCTTTCTCCAATAGCTAATTTAAAAGCATTATTTGGATTAATATCCTTATTTAAAAAAGAAAAGCCAGATATAATTCATACTCATACTCCAATAGCTTCGATATTGACAAGACTAGCTGCAAAAATCACAGGTGTGCCTAAAGTAATCTATACAATTCACGGTTTGTATATGAAGTTTCCTTTTACTCAAATTGAAAAATTCATGTGCAAATATTGTACAGATATTATTTTTACTGTGAATCAAGAAGATAAGGATTATTTATTAGAACACAAGATTAAAACAGCTGACAAAATAATAAATATTAATAGTGTCGGCGTTGATATAGAAGTATTTAATACTGCCCGGATTAATCAAGACAAGAAAAACAGTCTTCGTAAAGACTTAAAGATACAAGACAAACCTCTTATTGGTTTTGTTGGAAGAATGATAAAAGAAAAAGGTGTTCTTGAACTTATAGAAGCCTTTATACAAGTAAGAGAAAGGATTCCCTGTCAGCTTCTTTTGGTTGGTTCTGCAGAATTAGGGGAAAGAGACGAAGAAACCCTAAAGACAATTAAGCAATATATTTGCGACAATAAACTAGAAAAGGACATTATTATGCCTGGTCATAGGGAAGACATACCAGAATTACTGAGCATAATGGATATTTTTGTACTTCCCTCTTACCGTGAAGGAATGCCAGTATCTTTACTTGAGGCAATGGCAATGGAACTTCCGGTAGTGGCTACAGATATAAGAGGCTCTAGAGAAGAAGTAGATGAGACTTGTGGTATTCTTGTTCCAAAAGGAGATATAGAAAGCTTGGTTAAAGCATTAGAATACTTACTGCAAAATCCCAGAGAGGCAAAAGAAAAAGGTGTTAACGGGAGAAAGAAAGTAGCTGACTTATTTACCATAGAAGAATCCGTAAAAAAACAAATTAGTAGTTTTAAAGACTAAGCTATAACATATAAGTTTTATATGTAGCCAATGTAAAGGAGAGTAAATTATGTCTAAAAGAATTTATCTTTCATCTCCTCATATGAGCGATGAAGGTTATGAAAAAGCATATATACAAGAAGCATTTGATACCAATAGGATAGCACCTCTTGGTAAAAACGTTGATGAATTTGAAAAAGAACTGGCAGCAATGGTGAAAATAAAATCAGCAGCAGCTCTATCTTCTGGAACAGCAGCAATACATATGGCTTTAAAGGCTGCAGGGGTAAGCCAAGGGGATATCGTATTTTGTCAAGACTTAACATTTTCGGCTTCAGCTAATCCTATTATTTATCAAAATGCTAATCCAGTTTTTATAGATAGTGACTACCAAACATGGAATATGGATCCTAAAAAATTAGAAGAAGCCTTTGAAAAATATCCAAATGTAAAGGCTGTAGTAGTAGTTCATCTTTACGGTTTATCTGCAAAAATAGATGAGATAGTAAATTTATGCAAAAAACATAATGTAACCCTTATTGAAGATGCTGCTGAGTCATTAGGCACTTTATATAAAGGTAAACATACAGGAACTTTTGGAGATTATGGAATTTATTCCTTTAACGGCAACAAAATTATTACTACATCAGGCGGAGGTATGTTAGTTAGTAATAATGAAGAAAGAATAGCTAAGGTAAGATTTTGGGCTACCCAGTCCAGGGATGCANCAAGACATTACCAGCACAGTGAATTAGGTTATAATTACCGTATGAGTAACATAGTTGCAGGCATAGGTAGAGGCCAGCTTAAAGTATTAGATAAAAGAATAGAAAAGAAAAAATATATATTTGACTACTATAGAAAAGAATTAGGAATTCTTGAAGGTTTAGAAATGATGCCAGTTAATGATTGGAACAAACCTAATTTCTGGCTAAGTTGTATCTTGCTTAGAAACAGTAAAGTAAGACCTTTGACAATTATAGAAGCTTTAGAAGCAGAAAATATTGAATCAAGGCCTATATGGAAACCCATGCATATGCAGCCTTTCTTTGAAAAATATGATTATATAGGTGAAGGTGTTTCCAAGGAAATATTTAATAACGGTTTATGTCTTCCAAGTGATACAAAAATGACAGATGAAGATTTAAAAAGAGTTTGTGATATAATAAAAAGGTTGTGGAATTAATGAGTAAAAAAAATGAAAAAGTAAAAAGCTCATCCCAACTCCCAAAGAAAGGTATCATTTATAGTAACTATCTAAAAAGACCTATGGATTATATATTAGCTCTTTTTGCAATAATATTCTTAAGTCCTGTTTTACTGATTATAGCCTTACTAGTGAGAATTAAACTAGGCAGTCCGATTATATTTAAACAAAAAAGACCTGGTTTAAACGAAAAAATATTTACATTATATAAATTTAGAAGCATGACAGATGAAAAAGATGAAAAAGGAGAATTACTTCCTGATGAAATTAGGTTAACTAAATTTGGCAGGTTCTTAAGGTCAACATCCTTAGACGAACTTCCAGAGCTATTTAATATTTTAAAAGGGGATATGAGTATCATAGGTCCCAGACCTTTATTGGTACAGTATTTGCCCCTTTATAATGAACATCAAAAGCGTCGTCACGAAGTAAGGCCAGGCTTATCAGGCTGGGCACAAGTTAATGGTAGGAATGCTATAAGCTGGGAGGAAAAATTTGATTTTGATATAGAGTATGTAGATCATGTAAGCTTTATTTTAGATTGTAAGATAGTTTTTATGACTATTAAAAAGGTTTTAAAAAGAGAAGGCATAAGTTCAGAAACGTCAGTAACGATGGAACCTTTTAAGGGAAGTAATAACAAATGTTAAAGTATCTATCTATATTAGAAAAATTTAATACTTTACTGCTAAAACAAATAAATAAAATAGAGGGGAAATATAATGAAAATATTTTTAACAATATTATTTTATCTTAGTTTTTTCATTATATTTTGGGCGATTGTAGGCTATCCATTGTCACTAAATATAATTAGCAAAGCATATAAAAATAGAAAGCTTAAGAAAGATTATACTCACCAACCAACGGTAACGGTAATGGTTGTAGCACATAATGAAGAAAAAGTAATCTTGGAAAAGCTTCATAACATTGTTAAACTTGATTATCCAAAAGATAAAATTGAGTTTTTGATTTCTTCGGATAATAGCACAGATAAAACTAATGAAATTGTTAAGAAATTTATTAATGATTATCCAGAATATAAAATAAGACTTTATGAAGTCAAATCACGTAAGGGTAAAACAAATGCACAAAATGAAGCGAAAAAAACTGTTACGACAGACTATCTTGTGATGACAGATGCGAATTCGATGATGGATAAAAATTCTGTTAAAGAATTAATGGCAGCTTTTACTTCTGAAGATATCGCATATGTTACAGGTAAGCTTGCTATTATAAATTCAGAGTCTAGTGATGTTAGTAATGCGGAGGCAAATTACTGGGATAGGGATTTAAGATTAAGAGACATTGAAGGGAGGATTCAAGCTATTACAGCCGGTAATGGAGCCTTATATGCTTGTAGAACAAAGGATTATTATGATTTTGATCCTATTGAGTGTCATGATAGTTCAATGCCAATATATTATGCCTTGAAAGGTAAAAGAGCAATAGCAAATCATGACG
>JGI24707J26582_10000413_pt1 | contig 32808 bp, 25 predicted proteins | sample BioPla1DNA1_FD_26582 | JGI IMG/M metagenome (IMG submission 26582)
AGCCTGTATNCTNCTTCTCCGCCGACGGTAACAGCGACTTCATAAGTGAAGCCCTCTGCCTTCGTCAGAGTAGCTACGTAATCGCTCATGTATTGGGCTGTGGCCTCGCCGCTCATGTCTTCGCCTAAGGTAACGTCGAAAACCTGGCCGGCCTTGGTGGCTGTGATCACGATGCTGCCGGTAACGGATGCAGCCGGTATGGTGTAGCTACCGTCGCCGTTGTCTGTGATTTCTACCTCTTCACCGCCCACCGTAGCACTTACAGTGTAGTCGTAGTAATCCACCGGTTCGGAGAAGGTGTAGTCCTCGCCGGGATCAGCTGTGCTGTTGCCACTGAAACCTTCAGGTAGGGTGACAGGGTAACCGCTAACCGTGATTTCAGTGCTATCATCAGCTACGGTCGCCTCAGGAGCATCACCGCTGATGGCGTCCCCTGAGGAGACCACTTTGGAGGAAGTCAGAATGACTTCAGATACACCGGTTGTCTTGGCGACAAAGGTCAGCACAAAGGGGGCAGTGCCTACATCACGGTCAAAGCCGTAACCCATGACGCGGACAATACCAATGTTAGGATCTTCAGGGTCTTCGCTTTGCCTGATGGTCAGACCCTCAATCTCAGTGGATGTCAGCTCCAGGATGGATTTATCATAGGAAAAGCTCATGTCAAAGGCGTTGTATGTGGTTTCGTCAGCGTTGTGGCCAACAGGGATGGTGATAAGAATGGTTTCGTCAGCTATGACAGACTGATCCTCAGGCATGGTCACATTGTAGGCGGGCTCTTCGGCAGGACTGGAAGAGATCAGTATGGGAAGATGATCAGCCGTCTCTGGCGGGATGACATTATATTTATCACCCCACTCATAATCATTGCCGACGTTGGTATAGTTATCGAAAACAATGTTGAAGTCTTCGTCCTCATAACCTGTTGCAAGAGAAACGAAGTCAATATAGAATTTGGCGATAGCATCTTCTGTAAGGTCTGATTTTGCGCGCAGGGTCAGCGTACATAAGGTGCCCGCATTGAGGGTATGGAGCATGAGCTGATTGCCCATGGTGACCGATGAACAGTAGTACGGTTCAGGTAGCGGGGAAGTTGCATTTATATTGGCTATACTGCGTACATAGGCGTCTCCCTTTTTCATTTCTACCTGGTCGAACAGGTCTTTGTTCCAAATGATATTCCATTGCCAGATATAAGCATTCTCTACAGTTTGGTCAATGGACATGGTCAAAGTGATTTCTTCACCTGGTGCGACTTGGGACTTGTCAGCAGTCATTGTGACCCATACAGGCTCTTCTGCAGGATTGTCTGCAAAGACCATTGCGGGTAATGAGCCGATAATCAGTATCAGTATCAGAAAGATACTGATAGATTTTTTTCTTGTTGTTCTCATAAGGTTGTCCTTTCTTTTTGTATTTCTGTACTGTGGGAAGAGATGATCTCTCCTCACGGCTTACCAATTAGTCACCTACAGGGAGGTGGGTTATTACGCCGTTGATGTATTGCAGAATCAGAGTTACGTCTGTCGTATTTACCACCCCGTCCTTGTTTACATCTGCGGCCTCAAACTGTTCATCCGTTAGTTCGTTTCCATTCAAGCACGGCAGGAGAACAATAACGTCTTGGCTGCTCACTGTGCCGTTACCGTCGATATCGCCGTAGGTCGGCTCGGGATCGACTACAACATCTTCCTGCCAGATCAAAATGGGATAAGCCCCACCCTTCTTGAAGGCTGCGGACTCAAGGCCGCTATTGATGGTGGTAACGAAGTCGTCAGAAGCAAGGGTTTCGGCAGTAACAGCTGTGGCAAACTGTGTCGCTTCATCCTTGACTGAGCCGATGCCCTTTTCAGCAGTGCCTTCCAGATAGTAGAGATTTTCTGTGACGCCATTGACGTTGTTCAGAGTGCCTATAACAGCACCTTGTGTTCTTTCAGGCGTCTCTCGAACAAGTCCGACATTGAAACAGTTTTTGACAGTTGCATTGCCACAAAGGCCAACGACGCCACCCGCATTGTTACCGTCCGCGGCAATATAGCCGGTATTATAGGAAGCTGAGACTGTGCAGCCTGCACCCAGAGATGCGACGATACCTGCTGCCCCTGCACCGCTGGCAAAAATTTCTCCCGTATTAACACAGCTAAAAACGGTACCATTATTTACATTGCCGGCAATACCACCAACGTAAAACCTACCGCTAATATTGCCTGCATTGGAGCAGTTAATAAGGCTTGCGTAGTTGACATAACCTACGATACCGCCCACATACTGCCAGGTGCCGTCGACTGGATTGATCTTGATATTGATATCAGCGTGTACATTTGTGATATTCACGTACTGACCATAACCGATCACACCACCGGAGTACGCATTGGTAATTTTTCTTGTGGATGTCATGGTGATGGCACCCTCAACGGTCAGATTCTTGATTTCGACATAGGTAGCTGTTGAGCCGTTTACATAACCAAAGAGACCCTGATAGGGGACGATCGATGTTTTGGAATATGCGATAGAGAAATTGTAGATCTTATGACCCTGTCCATCGAATTTGCCGGCAAATCGTTTAGTAGTATTGCCAATTGGTGTCCAGTCATAGCCTGCCAGGTCGATGTCCGCAGTTAAAACAGCAGAGATACCGGTCGTGCCTCCGTTAACAGTCTGGGCGAACCAGGCCAATTCCGCTCCCGTACCGATCTGATAGACTCCACCGATAGCAGCGGGTTCAGTGGCGCTCGTGCCATCCCAGGCATTTTCTGCCGCCTGGACGATAGTGATGGTTTTTGTCAGGATGCCATCCACAACGTCTTCGGCATCAGCAGAGCCCAACTTCAGTGTAGCGTTCTGGCGGACGTAGCCAAATTTAGTCAATGTATATCCATACTCACCGTAGCCAAGGCCTCGGAAAATACCGTCCTCATCAGCGGTAAGCACATTGCCGTCGCGATCAGTCAAAGAGAAGATGTAGTCGGGAACGACACCTGCTTCATCTACAACATCAATCTTCAGATCGTAGGTAACTTTCTGATGGACGGTAATGGGAATGTCTGCCAGTCGGCTCAGCACAAAAGATACACCCACGGCTGAAAAGTTAGTGCCCACACCTGTATCAGTCATCTGATACAGGGTATCGAAAGGACTGGAGGCAGAATACATTGAGCCGAAAATATAGCCATTGGTAAGACTGTATTCCGCGGCACTCTCATCCTCGGGGAAGGCGATATCTTCGGGAATCCCCAGAGTAATGGAGGCGCGATCCATCTGCTGGTACTGACTCAATATTCCGTTGGTTTCAACCTCACCGGCACTGTAGCGCAGGTAATACGTTGTAGGGTTGAAAATGCCGGAAACCTTATTGATGGTACGGTATAGGCCGTCAAAGGTAACGGTCACATCGTCGCCGGGCATAATGAGTTCGCCAGGATTGGAGGCATTGACAACGGTTGCAGCCATCTCCGCCACACGGACCAGTCGGTAGGAAGTGCCACTAGCGTCAGTCATCTTGACAATAACGGTGCCACCCAAGGTGCCGGCGTTGCGGAACTTCAACATATCGGCATGATAGAAGCCATTTTCATCAGCGTTGACAGGCGTCCAACCGGACAGGGTACTCTGCAGGGCAGAGTTTGTCGTAACTATCGCATAGCTGACAGATACGTCACCGGAAGCATTGACGGTGAAATCCAGGGTGGGTGCGGTATCGGTGTTCAGGTAGTACCAAGTGTCATAGTTATAGTCCCACTCAGCGCCGCGGTCAGTATCAAGGCTGCCGTTGAAGCGGACAATTGCATCAGCACTGCCGGCTGCCTCATTTGTAATGACAAAGACGCCGGTACGCTCCGGTGCAGATGCAGGAAAGAGACCGCCATGACTGCCGTAGTCATCCTGTGCTGAGTACATCTCAATGGCATCGTAGGTTACAGCAACGATGTCCGTTGTACTGGGCGTCACATCAATCCAGTTGCCTGTCGCATTGCCACCGTTAACTAGGCTGATGTCGCCAGCGTTACCTTGAAGAACCTGGATATTAAAGTCAGGCTCCACCATAATATTGGCAACGTCAGAGTTGATCAGTTGCCACATACGGAAAGCGCGTACACGGTACTTATTCGTTGTGCTCATAAAGCCATCATGGTCAAGGAAAACCTGAAGGTCGGCTTCGTCACGAGTAGCCACAGTAGTAGCGAGATTAGAGAAGTCATGAGACGCTTTATTCGTGAATTCAGAGAAGGTAAAGACTTTCTCCGTTGACGAGGACAGATTTGCCAGCCAGCCAGCCTTGGTGACATAGACACCGCTGGGGTCTGTCAGACGCCAGGTATAGTTAGAGCTACCTTTACTGACTTTATATGTAATAGTCTTGGTGCCGTCCCCATTGACTACAGCCTCACCTACAGGTGCGACGACCCTGGTATTGAAGTTGTTGAACTGAAAATAGAGATCAAAGTTTGCCTCTGCAGGAACAACCGCACTAAGTGTGATAGCGGTATTGATCGACATCACTCGAGTTTCAACCGTATAGCCTTTAGAGGTTGTATTGTTGATCGTCTGAGTGAAAATGTAGTTTTCGGTATCGTAGGGATACGCATAGATATTGTACAGTGAGGCATTACCCGCGGCATAGGACATGAAGGGGTAGTAGGCACGGCCACTGCTGCCGTAGTGATCACCGGCATGGATCATGCTGCCGGTGACAGGCATGATCATCTCTGCATAGTAATCATCTGCGGTGAAATTAGTGTTATCGATCTTCTTGGATGTCGTATAGACGCTGACTACACGCAGGTAGATATCGTTACCGCCACCGCCGTAGATGTCCTTTTCCATGGGCAACTCCATGCTCTGGCCGCCCAGATAGACATCATAGGCTGAGGTCTCCGCATTCCAACCATAGGCCCTTGTGGAGTACCTACCGGTCTCAATGGTGGCATAGAACATATTGTAATTATCTACAACCGTGCCACTTGCTGTAGCGGTGGTATCTGTCTCATCGAAGGCACTGTTGGTGAAACTGATCTTCTCGTAGTCGTGCAGTTCATACTGTACTCCATCAATTACAACATAATCAGTCTCGCCCTCAATGATGGTATAATCCGCAGGATTGTAAATATACTCGACTTTATCTTCGCTATTGGTAAACCAGCCCACATAGTCGAAGAGGTCTCCGTCGATACCGGCTGTTTTGTAAAGTTCGAGTACAGGATATGTATCATGACTGCTGTAATTTTGGTCACGCCCCACATAGAAATTGACATTGGCCGGAACCGAGTCCATGACCTCCAAGGTAAGGACCCAGGTATCTGTGGAATAGCCGTAGCCATCGGTTGCTACGAATTCATAAAGATATGTGCCGGCTATATTATTGACCAGAGAGCTGTTGATACCGCCGTGTTCCATAGCCTGGAAACCTGTCAGATCGCCCCAGGTTTCACCTTCGTCTGAGGATTTACGGTAGAAATAACTCTTATATGTCAGGTTGTCGCCGTCAGGATCGGTGAAGATCAGACCGTTCATCAGATCGTCGAGCTGATAGGAATGCCCTGTCTGGATTACGACAGTCAGGTCTTCCACGCCTTCAACGAGAACGGGTACATTGTTCAGATTCTTGCCGCAGATATCGCAAATTCTGTCACCATTGGCGTCTTCACAAGTTTCACAGGTAAAGAGGTTTGAGGTGATAGTGCACTCCGCACTGACATCGCCAATGGTTGCGGAGATTATTGCCTCACCCTCACCTACAGCTGTGACTAGACCGTTCTGATCGACTGTTGCAGCCTCCTCATTGCTGGAAGTCCAATCAATCGTCCAGCCTGTTGCCTCAGCTGGCAGAACCGTGGCAGTTAGCTGCAAAGATTTGCTGTCTGCCATGTTGTAGAACAGGGTTTCCGCATTGGTGTTCAAGAGAATATCGGTAACGGCAATTGCACCCGCTTCAGAGACAGTCAGCCTCGCGGTAGCCGGTGCGATCTTGGCATCGGTCCCGTCTTTATAATGGGGGTCCAGAGCCATTAAATAATAAGTACCGGCGGTCTCGGGAGTGGTAAAGGTCAGACTGCCGTCAGTGGATGCGGTATCATACTCAACAGGTTCAACAAACTCCCAGTCGCTGTCATACAGAGCCACGGACAGGCCGGTTTTGGGTTCAAAATCGGTGCCGGTCTCAAAGGTGGTGCCCCAGCCTTGTGTTCGGACAGTCAAGCTTTCGCCCGGAGCGACGGTATAGGCATCCTGATCGAAGCAGGCAAAGTAACCGCTGTGATAAAAACTCCAGTTGGTGAACATAGCGACATCCCAGGTGTCTCCATCGGAAAGCAGGATGTAGTCGGAAGTGGCACCCCAGCCCCCACTCATATAGGGAAAGCAGTGGTTGCGGAAATACATCAGATTTTCATCATGACCCCAGAAATTGCTCATATAGAGACTGGTAGCGGAGCCTGTAATCTGCAGGGCTTGTTTACCGCAGCTTTCGTAGGCCGAATCCCAGTCCATATAGGAAATGCTCTTTTGCTCCGCATATTCCAGAACACCGGATGTACCTAAGCAGCACTGATCCTCATCCAAACCCATGTAGTAGCGTTCCAGCAGGTAGATGTAAAGGTGAAGGCCGGTGGGACGCTCGATAACCGTATCATTGGTATATCCACCGGAACCACCCTCTGTGCCGTAACGGTAATAATCTTCCAATCCGTATAAGGCTAAGTCGAAATAGGGTACCGTCACCTCCAAGTGAGACATTATTGTGTCATCACAGGCCAAGAGGGGGTAACCGTCATTAGACAGGGTTACGTAAACGGTAACGCTGGCTTGTGGAGTTTCGTCATAACCGTACTGTTCAGGTAAGCCCGCATTGCCCTCCTCAACTGTTATCACTAAGATATGGCTGGCTTCGGAAACTTCGCAACTTGCAGTCAGGGTAACATTATAGCTGCCAGGATTTTGAGTACTAAAGTAGAAAACTCCATCCACGATTTTGGTATGCTCATTTTCAACCGTAGTCTCAAAACTGTACGCCAGTGAGTGGTTATGACTGTCGGAGAAGACAGTATTCAGGTCCAAGCTGTACTGCTCTCCGGCATCAATGGTTGCAGTTGCAGGTGCGTCCGGCAGAATACTGATACAAGAGACAGCTTTTTCCGGTTCGGCCTCTGTTAACCGTTTACTACTTTCAGTAACAGGCAACAAAGAGGTGGAAGTTGCAAAAGCAGCGCTGGAGAAAATGCTGATCATTAGGATAATTGACAGCAATATAGTCCAGATACGCTTCATTCTAGATTGCATAGATACACTCCTTTCATAACATGATTATGTGATCGCCGTCCGGCGTCATAAACAGGCATAAAAAATCTCTCCCCCGGCGAATCTCTAAGGATGCTGGAAGAGAGATAAAGTCTGTGTTTCTCTTTAATTGTTATGATGTTCTGATTAACTACTGAGTATACCCATCAAAACAATACAGCCCTTGAATAAGTCTCCTGACTATGCTTCTACGCTTGAACCCGCCTTCTCACTGCAACTATCTTTTTCATTGCAGCAATGGCATCTTTGGGTCAAACTCCACAATACAGTTAGCCACATCATCTATAGCGATGAATCGGCCAGTGCACTCGTTTAAGGGTTCCACTCCTTAAGCTCTCTAACGTGCGTTCCTCTGGATTCAAAGTTTATATTCAATTGTGGTTTTACAATACACTTATCAAATATCTTTGTCAAACTAAAAAGCTAATCCTCTGTAGCCATTATCTACGGCATTTATTGAACAATAATTACCAAGGCTGAAGACAATATCCCCCGGGCGGCATCCTTGCTTGCCAGGAAAATTCCGCTGCTCTAAGATAGGAACAGCGGCAGCACTTCCATTTCTTTCGACGAAGACGTCCGCGAACCGTCCCGTTTACAGTGGCGAGAGAGGGTTGAGACCTGACTGCAAAAAAGGGGGAATTGGATGACAGAAAAGCTGGCACAGATCCTGGCAGCAAGGGAGCAACGGATGCTCCGCCTCCGGCAGGCTTTACTCGACTACCCCGATGCCTATCTGGTTTCAGTTAAGCTGAATATCCCCGGGCCGGAAAAAGTGTCTGTACTCACACCGCAGCTGCTGCAGGTGGCGATCACTTGTCTGGAGCAAAGGCTCAATCTGGCGGGAATTGACATCATCCACTCAGAGCAACAAACTACAGCTGCGGGCGAAGAAGCGCTCTATATACTGACGCCTGAGAGCGAGGCGGAGGACCCATTTCATAGGCGCCTTCGACAAAAAATCAAGCTCATGCTGGTGGAAATCGAGGATAGCGACCCTTTGGGCAGACTGTTTGATCTCGATCTCTGGCAGGGGGATTCCCAGGTTAAGCGCTCTGAACTAGGGCTGCCACCGCGCCGCTGCTTGCTCTGTGAGCAGGCTGCTGTCATCTGCGCGCGGGAACAAAGGCATTCGCTATCCGAGCTGAAGCAGAGTATAGATCTGCTGCTGCAAAATGACCCGCGGATATGCCATAATCAGGAGAGCTGTAAGACAACTAACGGCGCGGGCGGTTGAACTTCCAGTGCGGATTATAGCGGTTGAACTTCCAGTGCGAATTGTAATTGTATAGGTTGAAATAGTTGCTGAAAGTCAGGTAAAAAACAATATTGATTGAACTTTTATTGCCGGGTTGCCTTGGTTGCGAAAGTATGTCGGAGGTCAGATGACGAATGGCGGGAATGGTTGAGCTTCTTTTGCTGGCTCTGGGCCTCTCCGTAGATGCCATGGTGGCAGCTACCACGATCGGACTGTGCAAAGTCGATCTGAGAGCTAGAGACGGACTCAGGGTTGGTGCCTATTTTGGTGGCTTTCAAGCTTTGATGCCACTGCTGGGTTATCTGCTCGGCTCACAATTCAGGCGCTATGTGCAGCCCTTTGATCACTGGCTGATTCTGGGGCTGCTGCTCTTTGTCGGCGGCAAAATGATCTGGGAAGCAAGGCAATTCTCTGACACAGACAGCATCTCCGACCCTTGCTCACATTGGAGGCTCTTCATCTTAGCCATCGCCACTTCGCTCGACGCCCTGGCCGCCGGCATCTCACTCTCACTCAGTCAAGCCCCCATGCTGCGCTCTGTTGTGATTATCGGCCTGGTAACTTTTCTGCTCTCTTTTGCCGGAGCCATGTGGGGCCGCCTGCTGGGCAAGCGTTTTCGCAGCCTGGCCTCGATTGCTGGCGGCGTCATCTTAATTCTGATCGGGCTTAAAGTCGTGGTGGAGCATCTGTCGCAGGGAATTTAGAGTGCTGAATTTTGGCCTAGTAGCCGAAGTATATGCTCGAAACTACCAGTTGCTACTTGTCAAGGACTTTTTAATCATTTTCATTATTTTTTTCGTTGTTTTCGTGTTCCATTTCCCTAAGCATAATTCTTTTCAACTTGTCTTGCATTGTTTCGGTAGCATTTTCATTAAAGTGAACAATGACTTCATAAGTCGCTTTCCCAATTTTCTTAATTGTCTTTATTCCCGTATTCTGTTCTTTTTTATTTTCTTGCATATTGTTTCCTCCTGTTTTTTGTGCAATAAAAAAGCGATTAGATTTTTGTTTTTCTAATCGCCGTTTGTTGTTCTGATTGTTTTAATGTATGTTCTGCTTAAGTTTACCTGTTATAGTATCGTTCCCTCCGAAAGAATATCCACATATTTTTTATATACATATTGTCTGTATCTCTTCTTTTCCTCATCTACAAGTTCTAATATGCCAAGTTCCGTTAAGTTCTCCAAAATCTTATTGATGGTCGGCTTGCTGAGGTCTAATAAATCTTTTATATCATCTGCTTCTATAAACGGATGCTTCAGTAAATAATCATAAACTGAAAGCAGATTTGATATATTCCCTTTAGAAAATGAACGAATTTTTTCCGTGTCATTCTTTTTGAGTTCAACAATTTTTTGAATTGACATAATAGCATCTTCAGATATTTCACAAATACCTTCTATGAAAAATTTAATCCATTCTTCAAAATCTCCCTTGATACGAACATTATTGAGAAGTTCATAATATTTATTCCTGTTTTTTTTAAAAAAATAACTTAAATATAAAACAGGATATTTAATCAAGCCTTGTTCCTTTAAAAACAAGACAATGAGCAATCTACCCATTCTTCCGTTTCCATCTAAAAACGGGTGTATCGTTTCAAACTGATAGTGAATTAAGGCAATCTTTATCAGATTTGAAATTGCAGTTTCCTCGTACATATATTTTTCTAAATCACTGAGGCAAATATCCATCTCACTTGGTGCAGGCGGAATAAAGCTTGCATTTTGTAGTGTTGAACCTGCATGACCTATCCAATTTTGAGATTTTCTAAATTCACCCGGCATTTTTTCTTCCCCTCTGACATTAGATAACAACACTGCATGGGTTTCTTTAATCAATCTCATACATAAAGGCAAGTCATTTAGTCTTTTGAAAGCGTAGTTGGTTGCTTTGATGTAGTTGACTATTTCTTCGGTATCTTTTATTTTTTCGTTTTTCCTATCCTTTTGCAACACATCAACAAGCGAAGCCTGTGTTCCCTCTATTTGAGAACTGATTACAGCTTCTTTTTGGACATACATGGATACGAAAAGGTCAATATCCGGAAGCGTAATCGCCATGCCGTCTAATCTTCCTAAAAGTAGATATGCTCTATTTATCAATCTATTCATGTCATCATTTATATTTATTTTTAAGTCTTTTAGATTATGAGGAATAAAGCACTTGTAATCACTCTGCATTCTCTTTAATATTCCGGCTCTATTATTTTCCAATTTCAAGATCATCACCTCGTAAGTTAAATTTATTTTACTTAAAGCAAGCATACCTTTTCTAAGTAAAATTTTCAAGCATTTATTTTGCTTACAAGCAAGGTTAGACCTCTAAGTAAAATTTCTTTTCAAATAGTGATTGGCTTTTTTGCTTTTTCTAATCGCCGTAAATGGTGTTGTCATTTTAGGTGGTGGAATGCGTTTTAACGCTTCTTTGTATTTCTTAGGTAGATTTTGGTCTTTACGCTCTATAAATGCCTGTCCACCGCTTTATATGACGGTTAAAAATGCAATCCTTTGTCGTAATCTTCTAAATTGGGTATCTTGCTCCTATTTTCCTGTGATAGTTTTCCCTTATCCTGTTCGTACCAATGTAAAATTGTCGCATAGTGGTCTTTGTAGTCTTTTCCTTTGCCTTTAATGTATCGTGACAGCTTATCTATCATCGTTTCCGTATAGCTCTGTAACTTCTCCTTTAGACTTTCATACTCTTTATCAGATAATTTTACATTTTGATATTCTCCAAAAAGATGGGGGTGGGGGAGGACATTGTCCTTTTCTATTTCTATATCTCGAATATCTATTGAAATTTGTGGTAGGTCCCGGTGTTGCTCACCGGAACCTACCTGGTAGAAAGATGAGAAGATTTAAGAGGGGGTGGTAATCCTTCTCATCCGGCTTAACTAAGGTGCCTAATTCTCATTTAGCTTTTTCAGATTAGAAACGGCCCGTTCAGCAAGAGGAATCAATACCTGTTTATCGCCATTTTCATTAATGGCCAGGGCAATCACAAAGGGACCGTAAGTATCGTCATTTACCAAGACACAAAGTGCCGGATATCCTCCATAATTTGATGTATACCAATAAGCATCATCGCCGAGATTGGGAATATCCTCCACAAAAGTCTGTGCTTTCCTGCCCCCATCAAATATGTCCTGGGAACCGGTGGCAAACCGATTTTCACGAGTCAACTCATCCTTGGCATAGAAGAGATCAAACCGCAGTTCCACCCTCTTCAGGGAATCGGGACTTCCCTCAGGGTCGGCATGGAGAATATAGTCCACTTGAGACATACGGTCTTCAACGTCTGGGTTAATTTCTCCCACATTGTGAAGTCCTGTGATCTCCTCAATCTCGTCTATATTGAGATAGTTTTCAGGGGAAAGCCGTGGCGCGGCCTTAAATACTGACTTATATTTTGCTTCCAGCACTTGGACTTCTTTCGCAGTGCCACTGTCGCGTTTGATCTCAAAAACCATGTCCACAGGAGCATACTCGTTATCAAAACTTTGCTTGACCACAAAGCTAATTTCTTTCCAGTCTTCCGGGATTATCATACCCGTATAGACTTGCTCACTTTTTCCATTAGCAATGTCCGTGTCCAGAGTTGGCAGTTTTTTGCCGCTATAGGAATAGAGTGCATCCATGCTGCGGCTGTATTCTTCGCCGTCCACCGTGGCAATGCAGGAAGATCGGGAGGTAAAGCTAATATCCAGATCATTATTTCTTTCATTTTTCAGAGTTAAGACGGGATACATAAAGATACAGCCTGCCGGCGGCGGATCAAAGAGCCCTTTCTCATCATCGAAAAGCAAATAATCGAAGGTGATGCGAATCCCATCGCGCTCCAGCTCTTGCTGCAAATTGACTTTACCTTTTCTACCATCAAATATCATTCCTTCAGCCGAGGTGAAGACTTCTTCCTCGGTGTCATCCTCTGACTCTTCGTCAGAATCAACATCTTCCTGTTCAGCAATTTCTTTTGTGGACTGATCCGCTTGTTCTTCCTTCTCTTTGTCTTTTTCCTTGGAGCTACACGATGTGAGAAGGAGGATAAGGATTAGTAGAATTGCAAATAGCTTTTTCATAGAACACCTCCTATATATTTTCTAGATAATGTACGATGAGTTACGCACATTTCCGGAGGAACAGGTTCTCTCCTTACTTGGTAAAATATTTTTACGGAAAAACAAGCAAAGATGAAAAAACCACGTCTAAGAACATTATACAATCAAATGGGAATGTAATAAAGAAAAGTTTTTGCTATGACGTGCAGGAAAGAAAATTAGATTGTTTCAATGATTAAAGAAAGAGTGAAGTAGGTAACAGCTAAGAGATCGGCAGCACCGCCCGGGCTTAAATTTTGAACTTGAAAATCGGCATCGAGCCGGCGCAGGGCTGTCTCCCAGCTGTTACTATGAGCGTGATAGCGCAGATAGTCGGTGGCGGCTGATTGGGCATACCGAAGTCCTGCTAAGCCTCCCCGCTTGATTAAAGTGGTATCTTCTACCTTGGTAATCAGGGTCATGAGATAGTCGAGGGCCAACTTGCGGTCGGACAGCAGCTCCGTGCTGGTAGCATTGAATGTCGGCTGCCGGCAAACATAAGCTTTCAGCATGTGCAGACCGTATTTTGTGATGGAGGGGAAGCCGGAACTGACCTCGGCTCTGATGCCGCCGGTCCCATAACGACGGAAGCTTTCGGCACCGGCTGTAGCCTGATATTTACCGGCCGGGTCGCTCAGATCCGCCGCAATCAGGTCGCCGCAGATTCGCGGCACAAAGGACAACAGTTCGGCAGCCAGCTCGATGAGTCGCAATTTCTGTTCCACCGTAGTAGTTTCCGACATTTGCACCTCAGGGGTCAGCCCCAGATGTTTTAGCTGCAGTTCCGCCGCAGAATTTTTCGGCAGTTGCTTTTCGGTGATCAGTGCCGGATACTCTTGTGCCTTCGCAGTAGCTTTCAACATTTGCCCATCATCGTCCGGATATTTCTTTTCATCAATCTGCCTCTTGGCGCCCAATCGTTCTTTTTCAACCGCCTGCTCCTTGTCGCTCGTTCTCTTGACTTGCCAGTCCGTCTGATAATAGAGATAACCAGCCGCCGCCAGCACCAGGCCCAGACAGAAATGAACACCCTTATGGGTATTGCGGCCGCCGGTGGCAGCAAACATCTCGGCTTCGGCCTCCAGTCCCAAGCTGCGCAAAGCGGGAAAGATAGCCGGCAGGGGCTTGTCGGCACCGATCTGCCAGTATTGAATAAAGTAGGGCTCCAAGGCTTCTGCACTAAGATAGAACAGCTCTCTGCTTAGATCGGGATGAGAGCCGTTATTTTCGGCATCGACCAATCCGGGCTTCGGTGTGAGATCGACTTCAAACAACAAAGCTGACCGAGCCAGAGCACCGGCAATTATGGCAGGATTGCCATTCGTCTGATGCTGTAAAGTCTGTAACGGATTGTAAGCTATCTGTCTCACTGCTCCTTTTCGAATTAGGTCATCCTGCAATTCATCCGGTGGGTCAAAACATCAGCTGTCTGACTTATTCCTTATGCTGACTCAATGCTGACTCAGAAAACTAAGACAAATAATGCTACTCTTTCTCCGTAGCATTCTCTGTGTCAGTAGCCTTCTGATGTCTACGCAAATACTCCAGAGTTGCCTGCGGTACCAGATCAGCCAGCTCCTGCCAGGCATCATCTCGATATGCTTTGCGTACGCGCGAAGCGGAAATTGGCCGCCCGTCCTTTGTTTCCATCCTTGGTACAATCGCCAGCTCCAGCTCGTCGCCAAATACTTCGCTCAGCATCTGATTGTAGAGCTCTGTGGTCTGGCTAATGGGCTCGGTGCCCAAATATCTGCGCCGGATACGAAGTGCCGGTGCAATCCGATGCAGAAAGATTTTGGCATCGAGAGTGGCCTGGAGGACAGTAGTATCTTCGTCAGCGGGCAGAAAATAAGACGGGAAAGTCGCTGCCGAGACCAGATAAGGACCTGTGGGATGTACAATCAGGTTGGTTAGATGCTGTGTCGCCTCCTTGACCAGAAGTAAACGATCGAAAGCCGGAAAGTCTTGACTCTCTTCCGACAGGACAAAGACATGGACCAAGCTCGACTCCGCCGCAGCCAGCTCGGCCAGGTAGAGATGGCCGAGAGTAAAAGGATTGGCGTGCATGACAAGCGCCGAAATCGTTCCGCTTGAATCGCCGGCAGCTCTGACTTGAGGGCAATCATCATACTTATCAGCTGTTATCTGATCCGAAGTTGGATCATCCGGGCACAAACAGCGGACGCTACGACAGCGGATAAAGTCCAGATAGCCCTTAAGCCCCCCGCTTTTTCCGGCTTTTTCCATCAGAACCAATTTATTGTCAACGAATTCCAGGATCTCAAAACCCAGCCAGCTGAAAGCCTGCGCACTGGCTGCCTTGGTGTAAACAAAGACACTGTCCCAGCCGGGCACCGGCCAAATCTCCTTCCGCCCGTCCCTATAAGATTCAGACAAAGTCTCTGCCCGTTTGTTCTGACCGAACAGCGATAAAATCTCTGTTTGCTCGTTTCGATCAGGTGCCGACAAAGACGATGCATCCGCTTCCCGGCCAATCTGATCTTCTTTGATAGCTTGCAACAATTTGGCGGTGATCAGGTCAAAAGCTTTGCCCGCCTGATATTCGGGAGCAACCGCCAGACATTTCAGAATATTGCCTGTGCGAGAACCGACCGCCGCCAGCTGATTATTATCATATAAACCCCAGGTTTCCGCCGCTGTCTCCGGGCGCAGACCGGCCGCAGCAAGTATCTGTTCCCGGTCCCGGCGCACAGAGTCTGAATTCAGATCAAGTCGGCGCAGATCCATCACTTAGTCTACCTGTCTGATCGTATCAATGACGCTGCCGTCCCGGTAGAGCACCTCGGCAATGACGCGGTTCTCATTTTTCAGCGCCTTCGGCACACCGCAAATCCGCTCCGCCAGCTGTTTGAGCTCTGCGATCGACATTACTTTCAGACCTGCCTCGCGAAGACGGTCGGCCAATTCCGGCCGCAACGGATTGACGGCGATGCCGTACTGTGTGACGAGCAGATCAATCGTCTGCCCCGGCGTAGAGATCGTCTGCACACGATCAACAATCAGTGGCAGTCTGGCCCGCATCAAGGGGGCGATAATGATCGCCAGCTTAGCGCCGGCAGCGGTATCGCTGTGGCCGCCGGAGCCGCCCATAATCAGGCCCTGCGAATTGGTATGGACATTGACATTAAAGTCGAGATCGATTTCAGTAGCACCCAGGATCACAGTGTCGAGACTGTCAACAACCGCACTGGCGGCCAAGGGGCTGGCATATTGACTGGCCGAGATTTCCCGGTGGGCGGGATTCTCACGCAGAGAGCGCACCGCCTCCAGATCAAAGCATTGGACGTCAAGCAGAGATTCAAAACAGCCTTTGTGCTGCATTTCCACCAGCTTACTCGTGATGCCGCCGGAAGCAAAGCTGCCGTGTATATCCTCTGCCAGCATAATTTTCTCCACAGCATAAGCCACTGCCAAAGAGGCGCCGCCGGCCCCGGTTTGGAAAGAAAAGCCATCCCGCAACAGGCCCGAGGCCTTGATCGCCTCGGCTGCCATATCTGCCATCAAGAGACCCACCGGATCGCGAGTCACCCTGGTCGTTCCCGAGACAATGCCCGCCGGATCGCCGATGCGCTCGACCTCCACGACATAATCGACATCTGTCTCAGAGAGCGAGAAATCCGCCAGAGGATAAGGCACCAGATTATCCGTCACCGCCACTACCCTGCCCGCATATTGCACATCGGAAAAGGCGTAGCCCAGCGAACCGCAGGCCGATCTGCCGTATTTGCCGCTGAGATTGCCTTGGCTGTCAGCTGTCGGTGCCGCAACGAAGGCGACATCGATCCGTGCGCTGCCTCTGGCCAAGTCCGCCGGGCGACCGCCGTGACTGCGAAAAATCACCGGCTTTGCCAATAGACCTGAAGACAGTGCTTTACCGACCAGAGCGCCGCAGTAATTGCATTCCAGCCCGGTCACAGTGCCGTCCCGGATCAGATCCAACAGGGGCAGATGGCAGTCAAATATGGCACTGGCATTGATCGTCAGCTCCTTGAGTCCCAGTTTCTGAGCCGCTGCCAGCACCAGATTCAGCACATAATCACCATTTCTCAAATGGTGGTGGAAGGACAAAGTCATACCGTCTTTCACCTCAGTAAGACGGAGAGCGTCCGCAATCGAATGGAGCACTTTATCTTTCATCAGCTCATACCACATTTCTGCCGGTTAATAGCTTGATGTCCGGCAATCTTTCAGGCTTTATGCCGTTCTGCCGGCTATCAAGCTCAACGGCCGGCTATTTACCGACTTTCTTCCTATCGCTTTATTGTTCTATCTACTCCGGTAACAACCCCAGCTTTTCGGCTGCGGCCAGCACTTGCGCTGCTCTGGCAGCGATCGGAGCATCAATCATTTTGCCGTCCAAAGCAACAGCTCCCTTGCCCTCTCGCTTGCCTTGCTCAAGTGCCGCCATCACTGCCAGCGCAGAGCGGATTGCTTCCGGCTGAGGACTAAATATCCGATTAATAGCTGACAGATGGCGGGGAGAAATCGCCGCCTTGCCGGAGAAGCCCAGACTGCGGGCCAACTCGGCATCAGTGATGATCCCCTCATCATCTTGAACATCCGTAAAAGGAGTATCAATCGCGTCTATCCCGGCGGCTCTGGCTGCCAGCACCAATCTGCTTCTGCTGTAGAAAATTTCGGCGCCTTGCTTGGTGCGCTCACACTGCAGATCGGCCGCCAGATCTTCGGCGCCTAAGAATAGGGCGCTCACCCGCTCGGAGGCCGTAGCAATCTCATAGGCCTGTTCTACTCCCAACGCGGTTTCAATCAAAGCAATAATTCCAATCGTGCCCGGCTTTATCTGATTGGCCTGCTCCAGTTCTGTCAGCAATTCCGCTGTCTGTTTGACAGCCTCAACACTGCTCTTGGTCGTCATAACGGCGTCAGGCCCGCAAGGTACAAGGGTTGATAGATCCTGCTGCCAATGGCCGCTGTCCACTGCATTAATCCGGACAATGATTTTCTGACTGTAATCAAGAGAGCGCAAGGCCGATGTCACCAGCAATCTGGCGGCATCTTTCTGATCAGGTGCCACCGCATCCTCAAGATCCATGATCAGTGCATCTGCCGGCATAACCGCGCCGTTTTGCAGCATGACCGGACTATTGCCGGGCAAAAATAGTAATGATCTTCTCATCTTCAGACCTCCTGCTCGGCACCGCGCCTGACTGCCGTCTCCAGCCGGGCTCTGATCGTACAGTCCAGGGCACCCTGATCCTGGAGCATAATCAGGCCGGTTTTTACTCCCAGATCCGCCAAAACTGTCCGGACTGTTTCCTCGATTTGTTCCCCATATTGCGCCAGCACCGGCGATTCCAGCTCCAGTTTGAGGATATCCGCCGGCTGTACAGTCACCAGAACATCACTTGATTCCAATGTTCCGGCACTGGCCTTTTTGATTATTTTCATCCTCCACCTCTGCTAACAAAAGCCAATTAATACTAATCGAAGCCAATTAGTCCGGCAGAGTGAGCTGGTTCAGCTCACTGAGTTTGAATTCATGATCCACGGCAACAAGTCCGACCATCAAATAATTGCCGGTTATCGAATCACGGATGAATTCGTGGTAAAGCCGGAAATTCTCGATTTCGCCGGTGGATTCGACATGCATGCGAGGGCCGGTGCAAAAATGTCTCTGATCACCGATCAGAATATGCGTATCATCCAGATAGGATATCGGCAGATCGGCGACAATCAGCTCCTTGACCCGCTCCTCCAGCTCGCGTAGATCGATTTCCGGCTTTTCATCAAAGATGAGAATAAAGCCGTGCCGTACCTCGGCATGTTCATAGCGATGTATGCGATAATCGTTCAGCGAATAGGAGACCAGATCTTCAGCTGTATGAGTCATACGACGATAAGGGATCGATTTATAGACGATTTTCTTCACATGGTCAGGCTCCGGTCCGAAGATATTGGGGCGCGTCACGATAATCTCTTCACCAAGGCCCAGAAGTAGATGGGCATTGCGCCCCAGATAAGGATAAATCAGGTCGAAATGCTCGACAATGACCCGTTTTTTGCGTTTAACCGCTTCGTTGATAGCACTGGCCAGTTCGTGCATTTGATAAAAAGCGGACTCAAAACGGATATCCAGATGATAGGTATGGGGGCTGAAAAAACCCGTATCGTCCAAGTCCATGATCGGTAGCGGTCTGACATTGACACCCTCATCATCATTCGTCAGCTCCAAACCGGGAAACATACCCTTAATCAGGATGCTCTTGCCGGAGCCGCTGTCTCCGATCAGACCAATCAACAGATCAAAGGGACTTAGATACTGTTGGGCGATCTGCATGCCCTGATCAGCCAGACGCGGCATCCCGCGCGGAGACAGTAAAACACTGTAGAGATGGCTTTTTTGCATACGTGCGGAATATGACATGATTCAATCTCCCTCACCTTTGATAGCAATATTTTAGCATAGCGCCTCAGCGCACTCCCGACTCACGGAGCGCAATAATTCTTTGCATTTCGTTATAGGCAATCATGATCCCCTCATCAACTCCCATACCGGGCTTAGCCAGAATCTGATCAGCGTGAACCGCCATAGCGACTTGTACGCAGATCATGGTTGAGCGATCTGTCTCATTGCAGGTACCGCCCTGATAGGCGCCGATACCCTTCTCCTTGCAGTAAAGCATAGCCTCGATTGTATGATTCAGCCCGCCCAGATCCGGCGTTTTGACTTGAATCATATGTCCGGCTCCGGCATCGGCAAAAGCGCGCACATCTTCCACGGTATTGCACCATTCGTCAGCCACCAGCTCTACACCAAGACCTCTCCTGTCTACTTCGGCAGTGAGTTCAGACAGGCATTTGATCTGGGTATCGCGGTCGCCGGCGTCCATCGGACCCTCGATCCGCAGTTTGAACGGCTTGGCCGTCTCTTCCAGCACTTCCAGATAGTCTGCCATGCCACTGATATTGTGTGCACCGAAGGCTTGACCGATCGTGCCGTAGACATCAATCTGGAGAGTCGGCTGATAAGACGCTTCCGGTCTGAGTTGTCTGATGCGCTTGACCAACCATTCCAGATATTCCACCAGCAATTCACCTTTTTTACCTAATTTAGTCTCAACATTATTGATCAGAGCATGCGGCAAGACAGGAACTCCTTTGATAATCATCTTATCCGCATTGTTATAGCGGTCGTCCCCTGACTGAGCGAAAATAGGGATCATCTCGTTGGTCACAGTCAGGCCATATTCATCCGCAATGACATCGCACATCAGCTTATTATTCTTGAGACCGACCGCATGCAGCAGAACCTGGCTGACCCCGTAGCGGATAGCCGTATGGAGCTTCTTGCCATTTACCCTGATCTCGTCCAGTTCTTCCACCATTTCACGGAAAGTAGTAATTTCTCTGCCCTCGTAGTGCGGAGCAACATGTTCATAAATGATCGGTATATAATCAGCAGCCAGAAACAGGGGGTCCCTGCCGCCGGCGCCGGAATATTGGACAGCACAACAGTCTGCCCAGGCGATCTGATTATCCTCCAACTGCAGCATGACAGCGACCGATTCGCCCGGTTGGCGCACCGATGTAAATCCCGGTGTCAAAGGCTTGCCGATATAGTGGGCTCCGTCAGCTACTGCACCTCTTTTGATTGCCAGTTGATCGTCGAAGAAAAATCCGGTTAAACCTGGGGAACAGACCATTTTCTTAATTTTCATTTGTGATTCTCCTTATATTTTTATTCGTTATTCCTCTATATTTCCTCAGCGCGGACGTCCGACCAGACGCCCTTTACTGATAGCATAGACATCATCAATAACCATCTGGAACGATGCTTTTCTATTCTCATAATGCGCCCGCTCTTCTATCTTCTGCTGATGGAAGTCAAGCAGCTCCGGCGGCAAGGGCACATTTCCGGGGTGAAAGAGACGGATGCAGCCATCATTGTCTCTGGCCGGCAGCATTTTGCCGGCATTAAAACGGCTGGGTGCAAAAGGAATATCCAGAACGCCGGCATCAAAAGCACGGATGGTCCCCACTGCTATATCGCCTTCACCCAGTTCCAGCACCCGATCCACAACTGCTCTCGTCTCAGCGGCAATGATAACTTTCTCATCCTTGAGGCTATAAGTGTTGAGAGTTTGTTCCCCCAACATGGAAATCAGTTGCCTGGTAGTCCTGAGACCGGCAGCATTAGCTTCTTTAGTGGGGACACCCATAGCCTCATGCGGTGTTTTAACAATTACTTTAGTAGCATGGGACAGAGCTGCTACCGCACTGCCCCAGGCAATCACCGCATAAGCTTTGGCTTCATCCTGCGGGAAGCCTCCCATCCATTGGTGCAGCACTGTGGTAACTTGCACATCTCCATATCCGAAACGACGCAGGTATTCGTCAGTCAATGACTGCAAGGTCTGAATAGCAGCGACATCCTGCACCAGATTGCCGCATTGGCCATAGCCCACGGTAATATTGCGGACACCCTGCTCGGCCGCCAGAATGCTCTCTATTATCGCCACGGCATGGGAAATAAACGGCGGTACCAAAGTCCCCGTCAAAGGTCCGTACGGCTCGCGGTTAATCGGGCAACCTGCTTCTTCATATAATCCGGTCAGGCGGTCAACATACTGCCAATCCCGAATCGTTGTTTCCAGAGGTACCGACTTGGCATAGGGAATATTGTAGGAAATCCCTCCGCCCTCATAACTGGTAAAACCACCGGCGTAGGCAATTTCCGTCAAGAGCCTGGCATCAGGCGTGCCATGCCTGATCTGAACCGGGATATCGAGATTGTCGATAATTTGTCGGCAGCCGAAGACGCCATGATTGACTGCCGGAAAACCGTTCAGCATTGATTTGTTCTCGCGGATAGATTCTTCAATCCCGATTTCAGCCTCTTTATATCGGTTCTGGCGCGTATAGCTGTCAATCGTCGTCGGCAGCAAGTCCGCTTCGCCCTCATCCTGTAAATAGGTCAGCAATTTGACATGCTGCGGAATTAGCGCAACACCGGCGCGAGGCTGAATCAAAGTGTTGCCGTCTGTTTTCGCCTTGTCCAGTGCCCGGCTGAAGATTTTGTTCGCCGGCAGTGACTGATGGTATGCTACTGCCTCGTCGAAATCCACATCCCGTCCGGTAGGCCATTGGGTCAGGATTTCAGCTTGAATGGCAGTGAATTCGTCCATACTAAGCCTTTTGGCTGTGAGATCGCTCATCGATAAGCTCCTTTTTCATGATTCTTAATGCGGTATTCGGATCTTTTTCCGACAGCACTCCCATCGCTGAGAGCAGATATTTGCGATCGACAAGAAAGTTCGCCCGTTCCGGTCTGAGCGAGCCCGGTTCCTGCGGATCATATAAAGCAAAGGTCAATATTTCCTTAAGTCTGGGAGCATAGATCAAAGAGCCGCCGGTCGCTACAATCGTGCGGACATTCCTCAGATCTTTGCCTGTCTGGGCGTAGGCTACACCCAGAGGTGTATAGAATTCCTCCAGCTTGCCTGCATGTCTTCCCGTAGCTATCTTGACAGCCATACCGGCCAGAGCAAAGTCAAAGGCCTGAATCTGCTGTTGCAGCGGCAAGAGAGAAGGATCATCATGGCAAGCCTGACACCAGTGTTCAAACTCCGCTCTGTCCAGCTGAGAGAGCTCTGACAGACGGGCAATACCCACCTCATCAACAATGCCGGAGAGTCCATATCGCATGCCGATATCACCTTCGACTGTCCGCTTAGCATAAGGCTCAGGCAAACCCTTGATAATAGTACTGGCAGCAGTCGGAGAGCCGTCGGCTATAGAATATATATCTGTAGTGGCACCACCCAGATCGATGGCCATCAGATCGCCGATACCTGCTTCATGTTCCGTGCCTGTGGCCAAAAGTGTCATGGCTTTAAGCATGGCCTGAGGCGTCGGCATCATGATGCCGGAAATCAGCTGCTCAATCTTGGACAGCCCCTTAGCCTGCACTATCCTGGCTAAAAACAGTCGGCGGATCTGCTCTTGGACAGGAGCGATATTCAGCTCTCCCAATTTGGGCATCACATTGGGACAGATAGTCAGATCATGACCACGCAGTAATTCTGCCGCCTCATCTGCCGCCGCTCTGTTGCCGGCGTAGATGATGGGACATTTCAAACCGGAGGCAGCCAGACGCCCCGCATTGTAGAGAATTACTTTCCGATTACCGCCATCCGTGCCACCGGTCAGCAGGAAAATCTCCGGGTCAATAGTCAAAATCTCGGCCAAATCACTATTTGTGAGTTCGTGGGAATAAAGCTTTACAACTTTAGCACCGGCTCCCAAAGCAGCGCTGCGGGCCGCTTCCGCCGTCAGTTCAGGCACCAGACCGGACACAGCCATGCGCAGACCGCCCGCCGCCGAAGAGCAGGCCAACTGTTCTTCATAAACTATATCCCCGGTAATAGCCTTCAGCTTCTCTCTGGCTATCATCAGACCGTCATTGAGATCTGTAGTAACAGTAGTATGTGCGGTCGAGCTTCCCAGCACAACCGCCTGCTCCAGATTTACCGCAGTCAGCTTAGTATAGGTACTGCCAAAATCAATCAGGAGCACATTGCTCATATCTATTCTTCTCCCCCGCCATTTTCCGCTTTCGGCTGCTGATCTGCTTCAGTCTCAGCCTGATCCAGCAGACCGAGATCTTTCTTGAGATAATAAATATCTGTTTCAGGTGGTGTACCGGGAGCAAAGACGCGGTCAAAACCCATTTTCTTAAAACGCTTTTCAACTTCAGCAAAGGGTTGTTTGCCGACTACGATATTGCCGCCCACATACATCAGAATGTCTTCCAGTCCCGCTTCATCGGCTTTCTCCCTCATGCCTCTGACATCGAGTTCTCCGTGTCCATATAGAGATGAAACCAAGATTGCGTCAGCATCCGTCTCAATAGCAGCAGCAATAAACTCCTCCTGCGATACCATTACGCCCAGATTAGTCACCTCAAAGCCGGCTTCGCGGAAAGCAAATTCGAGGATACGTATGCCCACGGCATGTACATCTGCTCCGATTACGCCAATTACCAAGTGTTTTTTATCCATCCGGAATTCCCTACCTGCGGTTTAGTTTTTGTTTGGCAGCCTTATATGCCGCTGCCACGGCATCTGATATATAGAGCCAGGAACCGCGATCAACGCGCAGATCGTAGCGCAGTATCCTAATCTGCCCTTTGAGCGCAGACCGCAGCTCTTGTTCTTCTTTGCGTGAGATAAAGTCGGTGCAATGCGGTGGCACCAGGACCAGCTCCTGTCTTAAGAGGAAGTCGGAAAAGTCAGCAGCATCGCCACCGAACAAATATACTTCCGCTTCCGCTTCCAGACTGACATAATGGGAAAAATCCGCCAGCATTTTGTCCAGGAAAGTATGACTGAGACTGAGAATTCCTACCCTGGTATCCGCCGGTATGCAACTGAATTCTTTAATTGCAGTCGGGGATAAAGTTAATGCTAATTGCATCACAGGTACTTCGCCTTTAACCAGCTGTTCCAACTCAGCCGCATGTTTCTCTTCACAGACAATAAGGTCAAAATCCGCTTTCAGTCTAAATGGCTGATCCTTGATATCTGACAGCAGGAAGCGGACATAGTCGGCATTGGGAATAGTAGACAGGTCGTTCAGAATCACGGAGCGCAGTTCAGGTGATTCCCCAACTACTGCAACCCGCACATTTCTGAATCTCTCTTCCAGCTGTCTCATCTTTAACTCCAGGAAAATCTGGATATCCCTTAGTGAAAAATCCAGCTGCGAGAGTTGTAGCAGCATCTGGTCTATCGCCTCCAGCGCCTGTTCTTTCCTGCTTTTAGTATCTGCGGTATCATTAGCGGCTACATAGGAACCGCTGCCTTGAATCGTCACAATCAGGCCGGCTTCGGCCAGATGCTGGTAAGCATGTTTAGCAGTGCCGACTGAAACTTGTTTGTCGCAGGCCAGTTGGCGAATTGTAGGCAATTGTGTTCCCGCAGGAAGCTCACCCGAAGCGATTTGTTCGGACAGCTCCTGAGCTAAAATACGATAAAGCGGAATGTCGGCTTTGCGTTCAGCCATCTAATCTTGGCCGCCTTCCGCAATTTTCTGCTCTCTCTGCCGCAGATAAGCGGCCGGACCCTCCTGATAGAGATCTCTGCCTGTCGCATCTATCGCCACTACCAACGGGAAATCCTTGACTTCCAATTTGCGCAGAGCCTCAGCACCCAGATCTTCATAGGCAATCACTTCCGCAGCAGTAATTCGTTCCGCCAACAGCGCTCCGGCACCGCCAACGGCAGCAAAATAAACAGCACTATGCTGCTTAAGCGCTGCAATTACTTCTTGGCTGCGGAGACCCTTGCCGATCATTCCTCTCAGACCATGTGCGAGTAACAAAGGAGTATAGGGATCCATGCGATAGGAAGTAGTGGGTCCTGCAGACCCGATAACTTCTCCCGGCCTGGCCGGGGTCGGTCCCACATAAAAGATAACCGCATCCTGCAGCGGGAGGGGCAATTCTTCGCCTCGAGAAATAGCTTCCGTCAAACGCTTATGGCCGGCATCGCGCGCAGTATAAATCGTCCCTGTCAGAAGTACTCTGTCCCCTGCCGCCAGCGAACGTGCAGCCTCTGCAGTCAGAGGAGTCTGAATTTTTCTCATCATTACAGCACCTCTTCCCTATGTCTGGTAGCGTGGCAGCTGACATTGACAGCTACCGGCAGACCTGCGATATGAGTGGGCAAAATCTCAATCGCTACGCCGAGAGCCGTGCTCCGTCCGCCCAGACCCATCGGACCCAGACCCAGCTCATTAATTCGCCTCAGCATCTCAATCTCCAACTCCGCATAGTAGTGGTCGGAATGGCGTTGAGCCAGAGGTCTCAACAGAGCCAATTTAGCAAGATAGGCAACTTTATCGAAATTGCCGCCAATGCCCACCCCTACCACGATGGGCGGGCAGGGATTCGGACCCGCATCTTTCACAGTCTGCAGCACAAAGTCAATCACACCCTCCACGCCATCTGCCGGTCGCAGCATGGCCAGACGGCTCATATTCTCACTGCCGAAACCCTTGACGGACAGGCTGACTTGCACCCGGTCTCCCGGCACCAGTTCCGTATAGATCATGGCGGGAGTATTATCCCCTGTGTTAATCCGTCGCAAGGGATCGGCAACTATCGATTTGCGCAGATAGTTTGCAGTATAGGCCTGCCTAACCCCCTCCTGAATTGCTGCATAAGGATCGCCTTGGAAATGCACTTCACGTCCGATCCGTAAATGAACCTGTACCATACCCGTATCCTGACAGATCGGGATTGATTTTTCCTGTGCCAGGGTAGCATTCTCCAGCAGATCATCCAGGATCGCGCGGGCTGTTATACCGTCCTCATTAGCTCTGGCCAATTCTAATTGTTTGTGGATATCCGACGGCAAAACAATACAGCTTTCGTACGCCATGCGGCGGACTGCTGCCGTCAATAATTTAATATCAAATTCTCGCATATCTGCTCCAAAAAGCACTTTGTACTATTACAATACATGAGATTGTGCTACTTTTCAACTATAACATTAAGTGATTCTGAGTTTATTTACCTATCTTTAACGCCAGAGAGTAATCCGGCATGACAGTCTCAGAAACAAAGGATAGAATATCCATGTCCGGTAGAAAAACAGGGAGGATATAAATGGTCGACTCAGCCAGACTAAATAACAGCCAGAAACTACTGATAAAAATCCTGGTGCTGATAGTAGCACTGGTACTGCTCGGCATCTTCGTCTGGCGTTTCAATCTGGATGTTCTGAAAGTTACCACCGTCAAACTATCCGATCCGAGAATCAAAAACGAGATTACCCTGGTTCAGATCTCCGATCTGCATGGCAAAACTTTCGGCAAAGATAATCAACGCCTGCTCAAGAAGATTCGTCAGCAGTCTGCCGATGCAATCATGGTTACCGGTGATCTGTTCACCAATCAAGATCTGAGGGGGCAGGAGGTCGCTTTTAATCTGATGCAAGCTCTGGCAGCGGATCCCACACCTGTTTTTTATGTCACCGGGGAGCACGACTATAATAAGACTTTCCACGCCCAGTTAACTGATCTGGGAATAAAGGTGCTGGCCTTTAGTGGCGAACAGTTGCAAATAGGGGACACGGTACTGGAAATCTACGGTATTAATTCCGTATATTTCTGGGACAGTTATAATCTGGCCAACGAAATCATTGCTGCTCCTGAGTATTTCAGCATACTNCTGGCNCATATACCGAATTGGCATAAATATCAAGATGCAGGTTTTGACCTGGTCTTGTCGGGAGATACGCATGGCGGNCAGATCCGCCTGCCCTTTGTCGGCGCTCTCTGGCTTGACGGCTGGTTNCCCGAGCAACAACAGGAGGAAGCTTATATTAAGGGNCTCTACTCCCATGACGGTAAATATCTGTATGTCAACAGCGGTCTGGGAACAATTGAACCCCATTTCCGCTTCTGGAACAGACCGGAGATAACGGTAATCAAGCTGACGCCTTCGCCATAAAAAAGAGGCCGCCTCAGGGAGATAGCCTCTGTACTTAGAGTAAAACCAACAAAATTCAGCGCAGCCAGACATAGACGCAGAACAGGATAAAAAGCACTAAGCCGAGCATATAGACCACACCGATCAGCAAACCGGCCAGAACCGAATTGCGCGTGAACTGTTTGATCTCCTGTTTTGAGAATTCCTGCAAGGGTGAAGCAAGGCCTTTATCTTCCCTGGCCAGTCGCTGCTCGCGCATTTTCCTGATATCTTCGCGGGCAAATCTACCCGCAGCCGACTCAAAAAGCGATGGCTTGGTCCAGGGCATGCCATCAACATCCATATTGACTATGACACGCCCATCATCAAGTTCATCTTTTTTCCTAGCCATTAATTTGTCGTCCTATTCTTGTTTCCTACCCGTGAACTTAGCTCGCCGGCAGTATTGAATCTATTCGGTATACCGGATGCTTACCTTCACTTATATGCAGCCGGGGCCGGCAGCTCCTGCGGTCTTTCGTAGTCCGACTCCGATCTGGTCTCATAATCTGCCAGCTTATTGCCCCAATAGAGATGACAGATCGTGAAGTGTCCCGCCTCCGGCTCATAAGTCAGCGGCAGTACTTGGCGGCAAATATCCATTACATTGGGACAACGCGTATGGAACTTGCAGCCCTGCGGAGGATTGACCGGCGAGGGAATCGTACCGGCCAGAGGAATCTTGTCCGCCTGATAGTCCGGATCCGGTATCGGTATAGCACTGAATAATGCCTGCGTATAAGGATGCAGGGGGTTGCGGAAGATATCCTCTTTCCGACCTGTCTCCACCAGTTCACCCAGATACATAACACTGATGACAGTCGAGATATGTTCGACAACTGAGAGATCATGAGAGATGAACAGATAGGATAGGCCGCGCGATTCCTGCAAATCCATCATCAGATTGATAATCTGGGCCTGAACCGAAACATCAAGAGCCGAGACCGGCTCATCAGCCACCACAAAGTCAGGCTTCAATGCGATCGCTCTGGCAATGCAGATGCGTTGGCGCTGTCCGCCTGAAAATTCATGCGGATAGCGGTTGCGGTGATACGGCTGCAAACCGCAATCAATCATGACCTGATCAATATAGTCATCATACTCTTCAGGCGGAACCAGTTTATGCTCCCGCACTGCTTCGCCGATAATCTCGCCGACCGGCAACCGGGGGGACAAGCTGGAAAAAGGATCTTGAAAGATAATCTGCATCTGGGGTCTTATCTGGCGCAGCTCCTCACGGCTTAAGCCATAGACATCAATGCCCTTGAAGAAGACAGAACCGCCTGTCTTGGGTACTAAGCGCAGAATGGAACGGCCTACGGTCGTCTTGCCGCAGCCGGATTCACCTACCAGACCAAGAGTCTCACCCAATTTGAGATCAAAAGAAACTCCGTCCACAGCCTTGACATGCCCTACTACCCGCTGGAAAATGCCATCCTTAACCGGGAAATATGTCTGCAGATCGCGTACGGTGAGCAGATTATCCTCAGCAGGTACAGAGTCTACCGAACCGGGTACCGCAATACCGTCAGCAGTCTGATTATTATCGGTTACCAACATTAGTCCTGCCCTCCTTTCCATTCGTCATATCCGCTATTGTAGCAAGCTGTAAAATGAGTAGGAGACAGCTGAATCAAGGACGGATATGTGCCCCGGCATACCGGCAGCGGACGCTCGCAGCGATCCAGGAAATAACAGTGATCCGGCAGATCAATCGGATTCGGCACTCTGCCCGGAATGGAATATAGGCGCTCCACTTTGCGATTGATCACCGGCTTGGACGCCATCAAACCGATTGTATAGGGATGAGCCGGCGTATGGAAGATCTCTCTGACGGTACCGCGCTCCACAATACGACCGGCGTACATGACAACTACATAGTCCGCCATCTCGGCCACCACACCCAGATCATGAGTAATCAGCATGATCGAACTGTTAATCTGATCCTTCAGACTGCGCAAAATATCCAGAATCTGAGCCTGAATCGTAACATCCAGTGCTGTTGTCGGTTCGTCGGCGATGATTAAGGCAGGATCACAGGCAAGAGCCATCGCAATCATAGCGCGCTGGCGCATGCCGCCGGACAGCTCATGCGGATACATATTGTAGACACCCTCGCTGTTGGCAATCTTGACCAGATTAAACATGTCGATCGTGCGGCCTTTAATCTGTTTCTTGGTCATCTGCGGATTATGCAATTCAACTACTTCATCCACTTGCTCGCCGACTCTGAAAACCGGGTTCAGACTGGTCATCGGCTCCTGGAAAATCATGGAAACTATATTGCCGCGAATCATCCGCATCGTATCCACCGGCATCTTTACCACATCGTAGACTTTTTTACCGGAAACACGCAGCCTGATCTCACCCTCAACTATCTGCCCGGTCGGCCTGGGAATCAGCTGCATGACAGACAGACTGGTAACCGATTTGCCACAGCCTGATTCACCGACGACGCCGACTGTTTTGCCGATCGGAACATCGAAGCTGACGCCGTCCACCGCTTTGACCGTGCCGGTATCCGTAAAGAAATACGTATGCAGATTCTCAATCTCCAGTACATTATCCGGATTTTTCATAGCGGACAGATATTCCGCTTCGGGAATATTTTCTCTGGAGCGAAGGCGTTCAAATCGGTTCATCACCTCGCGATTATGTTTGGCAATCGCGCGTTGTTCTTTGGCGGAGAGGTATTGACCTTTTTGTGCTTTCTTCTTTGTGACAGTATTGGTGTCTTTATGCTTTGTCATCTCTCTCACCTACCTTTTCATTCTGGGGTCAAAGGCATCGCGCAGACCGTCACCGACAAAGTTAAAGGCCAGAACAGTAATCACAATACAGAAGCCTGCGGGCATCCAGAGCCAGGGGAAATTATTCATATCATAAGAAGTGCTGACCGCATTAATGATATTGCCCCAAGTAGCTGTCGGATATTTTACACCCAGACCCAGGAAACTCAGAGTAGATTCGGTAATAATAGTCGAGCCAAGACTCATCGTGGCAGTAACAATCAATAAAGGGATGACATTAGGGATCAAATGTCTGTAGATTCTACGATTGACGGAAAGTCCGGTCGCTTCAGCGGCAACCATGAATTCCTGTTCGCGCAAAGACAGGATTTGACCTCGGACCAGGCGTGCAATACCGGCCCAACTGAGTACACCCAGCACAACCATCATATAGATTAATCTGGCACTGCCACCCAGTTTCAATTCGTCCATAATAGCTCCTAAAATAATTAGGATAGGTAAAGTCGGAATACAGAAAAAGATCTCCACCAGGCGCATAATCACCATATCGACAACGCCGCCGAAATAACCTGCCAGTCCTCCTAGAATAACTCCGATGAACATGGCGATGAAGACAACCACAAATCCGACCAGCAATGATACCCGGCCACCGTACATCAAGCGGGTAAACATATCCATACCGGTAGCATCCGTTCCCAGCCAATGCTCCTTGGAAGGTGCAGAACGGATATTATACACGGTCACCGAGGACATCTCCCGGATCACCCATCTCTCATATCTGATCTCCAAGACAAATTCGCGTTCTTCGCCATTCAGGGTATAAGTAAAGGAATTGCTCTTATTTTCGATGGCATTAAGAGTCTCGGCCACAAAACCGATCGGCAGATGGAGACTTTGATTGAGGGCGTTGACCATATGGGGCGATAAAGTGGCATAGAGAGTATTGTCCAGTCTGATCTCTGCCTGGCCTTCCTCATCTACTTTAACTTCATAGCTCTTGCCCTCTACTTCAACCATATATTCTCCGGCTCCGGCCAGAACAGCTTGTTCAATGGCAAACTGAAAATCAAAGCTGTTTTTAGATTCGGGGTTGTCGAAATTTACTACATTGTAACTAGCCAGGGCAATCGGCAGAGTGGAATATATTTTATGCTCCCGGCCTGAAGATTCAATCGTATAGATCTGACCTGCCACATCAATTTCGCTTTGTCCCCGGTCAATGGCCTCCATTGCAGCCGCTTCCAGTTCGGCAGGTACCTCCTCATCAGCGACAAACATGTGTTTTTTGCCTAATTGCATAATGGAAGCAACCTCTGAGGCGGAATGGATCAGATAAACGCGATCGGACAGAGGTTCAATATCATAGACCTTGTCACCATACTTATATGAATTTTTCCCTTCGCCCAGCGCTTTGAGCATATAGGCTCTGGCTCCCGAGGAATAATCGACATTTTCTTTGACCAAGAAACGCAAGTCCTCATTTTTCTGAATGCCGCCAAAATCCTGCAGACGTTCCTCGGTTGTGTAGAATAATTCCTGATAGCCATAGGGAGATAATTCCGCACCGAGGAAAGAAAATAAAAACATGAACAGTAAGACCACTACTCCGACGATAGCCAAACGGTTACGGATAAAACGGCGGAAGACCAAAGCACTGGGAGATAGAACCTTGATTCTGCGTTCATCATCCAAAGCCAGCTCATCATCAGTGACTTGTGTAACTGCTTCCGCTGCCTGCTTCAGCTCCTCTCGCTCCCGGTCGGAAATCTCTTTGTTCAGCAGGTTAGAACTATCTTTTTTATTATCCGGATTGCTCATCTGCTTCCCCCCTAACTGATACGCACTCTGGGATCTACCACAGCGTAGAGAATGTCCTGGATCAGCAGTCCGACTAAGGTTAGCACGGACATAAAAGCCAGATAGAACATCGTAAAGGGCACATCGCCCTGTGTCATGCATTGATAGGATGTATAGCCGATACCCTCGATCTGAAACAGGGTTTCAGTAATCATGGCACCGGAGAACAAGGAGGGCAATGAACCCCCCAGAATTGTCACTACAGGAATCAGGGTATTGCGGAAAGCATGGTAATTGATCACCTTATTCTCAGCAACCCCCTTGGCGCGGGCTGTGCGAATATAGTCCGAGCTTAGGACCTCCAGCATATTAGTTCTGGTATAGCGGACCAGACCGCCGATGCTTAAGAAAACCAACACTACAACAGGCAGGACATAATGATAACCGACATCGAGCGTTTTGCCGAAGGCCGAATAGAATTCATGATTCCTCGAGATCATGCCGTAGAGAGGAAACCAGCCCAATTTAGTCGAAAACACATATTTCAAAATCTCGGCCAGAAAAAAGGTAGGGAATGAGATCGTAATCATGGAAAGAAAAGTTATCATATAATCCGTGCGCGAATACTGCTTCACCGCCGCTTTGATCCCCAAGGGGATCGCGATTGCAATATGTAAAACGAATTGGATAATATTGAGGATTACCGAATACCAGATTTTCTCTTTGAAAACCGTAGTCACCGGTCGCTTAAAATGCCAACTTTCCCCGAAATTTCCCCTCACAGCTTCTCCGGCCCAATTGACATAGCCTTCAATATAGCCGTCCTTCATATGATATATTTCTTCCAACTCATCCAGCCAGACCTGATAGCTTTTGGTTTTATCCGTCGCCGCTCTTTGTCTGGCAATACTTGAAACATAACTGGTAGGTAGATTGCGCATCAGAATATAAATTATCAGTGTCACGCATATCAGAATAAAGACACTGATCAATAGGCGCTTGACAATATATTTCCGCATATTCTCAACCCTTCATAGCATCTAAGTACAATACTCTGGCCTAACAAGCAGGTGAGCCCGCCGCTAGCGGCGGGGCC
>JGI24707J26582_10000414_pt1 | contig 32736 bp, 29 predicted proteins | sample BioPla1DNA1_FD_26582 | JGI IMG/M metagenome (IMG submission 26582)
CCTCTAGGATCCTTGTTGAAGATTTTCTTTTTATTTTTAGGCAATCTAAAGGGTTTTCTTAATTCTCTAGCTATATGGTCACGATGCATACCAGTGCTTTCTTGGATATTATCTAATATTTTTGATTTTTCTTTCTTGGAAGCTCTTTGGTATGGCTTCCTGTACCGATTAATTATTTTCGCTCTTGTCGTCATATCTAGCTCCATCAATTTGCCTCCTAGATGTATTTCTAAGAGTATTTTCGACGACATTTTATTTTGACGCTACGATTTCTTTTTCAACGACTTTTATTATGAGGCGATTCGTTTAGTTGAAGTTTTCAATCTGAAATGATAAAATTCATGAAGAAATAGAGCGATAGCTTAATATTTATAATTTAGGAAGGAAATTTATTTATGGAGTCATATATTTGTGATGTTTGTGGTTATATTTATGATCCTGCGGAAGGTGATCCAGACAATGGTATAGAAGCAGGCACAGCTTTTGAAGATATACCAGAGGATTGGGTTTGTCCGCTTTGTGGAGTTGGTAAAGAAGATTTCTCTTTAGTAGAATAATCTACAAACCTAATTTTTTTAATTTATTTAAATTAAAAAGCTCTTAGAGATAAAAGATCAAGTACGACTCAATCTCCAAGAGCTTTTTTCATATAATTGCCTTCTTTATTTCACTTAATTATCTAGCCACTGAAATTCCATCTTGCCAATCTTCACCCAATCGCCATCTTCAAGGCCAGCGTCATATAAGGCTTTTTCTAGGCCTTTTCTTTTGATCAACCTTTGGAAGTAATGAAAAGAATCATAATCATCAAAATTTATTGAACGAATAACTCTTTCCCAATACTCACTCTTGACTTCAAAATAATCACCCGATAGTTCAATCGAAAAATCATTCTCTTCTCGTTTATCAGTAGCTGCTTGTATTTGTTTTTCAGGCTCAAAAATTTCTACTTCTGGTAATTCTGAAATATATTCTGCAGTTTTAGCAATTAATTTAGCTACATTCTTTTTACTTACTGCACTTATTAGAAAAACTTCAAATCCTTTTGCTTCTAATTCTGATTTTACTTGAGCTACTAATTCTGCATCTGCTATGTCTATTTTATTTATAGCAACTATCCGTGGTCTGTCCACCAAGTCCATTTGATATTTACTAAGTTCAACTTCAATCAAGTTAAATTGTTCCATAGTCGACTCGAAGTCACTAAACGAGGGGTCGAGCACTTGAATAAACATTCTTGTGCGTTCAATATGTCTCAAAAAATCATGCCCTAAACCAACACCTTCTGAAGCACCCTCAATTAGGCCTGGCATATCCGCCATCACAAAGGAAACAGTATCATAATTTACTACCCCCAATTGCGGTGCCAAAGTAGTAAATGGATAGTTGGCAATTTTGGGTTTTGCCGCAGTTACAACAGATAGTAAAGTTGACTTGCCAACATTTGGGAAACCAATTAAACCAACATCTGCAATTAATTTTAGCTCGAGTCTTAAGGTTCGTTCTTCACCTTTAGCGCCAGCTCTAGCAAAACGAGGTGCTTGCCTAGTTGAAGTTTTAAAATGATTATTTCCTAAACCTCCCTGACCACCTTTGGCAATTAATAGTTCTTGATTTTCTTTTGCTAAATCTGCTATTAATTCATTTGTCTCAGCATCATAAATTAAGGTTCCAGCAGGAACTTCTAAATACAAATTCTCAGCAGACTTGCCAGAACAAAGTTTGCCAAGACCCTTTTCACCAGAGTTAGCAGTAAATTTTCTTTGGTAACGATATTGCTGTAATGTGTTGGCACGTTCACTCACACGTAAGATTACGTCACCACCCTTACCGCCATCACCACCATCAGGTCCGCCTTCTGGTACAAATTTTTCACGCCTAAACGAAACTGCACCATCGCCACCATCACCAGCTTTAACTTCAATTGTCACATGATCAAAAAACAAAATGACCTACTTTCTTTTGCCAAAGTCAAAATACATTCTTAAAATAAAAAACCCGACTATCTAGCCGGGTAATTATATTAAACTGAAAAAAATTTATTCTACTGGATATACACTAACTTTGGTATTACGACGTCCAAGTCTTTCGTAACGTACTTGTCCATCAATGGTTGCAAATAATGTGTCATCTTTACCTTTTCCAACATTTTCACCAGGGTGAATTTTTGTGCCTCGTTGACGATATATAATATTTCCGGCTAAGCAATATTGTCCATCTCCAAGTTTTGCACCTAAACGTTTGGATCTTGAGTCACGACCATTTTTTGTACTACCAACACCTTTTTTACTAGCTAATAATTGTAAATTTACTTTAATCATGAGTGTTCCTCTTCTTTCAAAACAGACAAATATTTTTGTCCTGCTATCATATCAATTTGTTTTATCCCGATATAAGCTGAGAACATCAAGCTCTCTGCACGAATTCGATTTTCTTTTGACAATGTAGCGTAATCTAGTATCTGACATTCTATGTCACCAGAATTCAAAGTGTAAATAAAATCCTGACCTGGTTTAAAAAACTCTGTTAAAGTTCCAATTACGGTTTGAGCTATTGCCGATACTGCGCTACAGTAAATATCTTTTCCTGCTTCTGAATAATCTGCATGACCTGTCAAGTGAAATGAATAAACTCTTTGTTCATCATCAAACTTAAACCTTGCTCTGATCATTTCAATTATCCAATACTATTGATCTTTACTTTAGTATAAGGTTGACGATGTCCGGTTTTATTGCGGTAGGTGCTTTTAGGTTTATATTTAAAAATAACTATCTTCTTACCCTTACCATGCTTAACAATTTCACCACTTACTTTTACATCTTCAAGAAATGGTGTACCTACCTTAAAATCATCATCATTGGAAACAGCTAGTACTTCATCAAAATCAACACTATCTCCTGCTTCACCTTCTAATTTTTCGACAAAAATTTCATCACCTTCGGCAACTTTATATTGTTTGCCTCCAGTTTTAATAATTGCGTACATTTATTTTCCTCCCTGTAAACAGTCTCGCCGTGACGGGTGGCTTTTTTGCACTTAAATATTACCCGTCTTCGTGCGGTCGCCTAGGTATATTAGCACTTAATAAAAGAATAAGTCAAATTATACATTAAAAATATTATTGAGATTAATCCTCAAAAAGTGAAGCTAAATTGTAGTTGGTAACAATTAGATTATTACTTTTGCCGCTGAATATGGTAAAATCTATTCCATTAGTTTTTTTCCGGTCAAGCAATTTAATTTAGGTACCTATACAATAAAATAGAAAACTTAAGAATGCTTTATATGAAGGAGAGAGAGCTTTGAATAAAAATTTGATAGATACAATCGGTAAATCACCTTTAATAAATCTGAAGAAAATTGGTGATGGACGTATATATGTAAAAGTAGAAAAAACTAATCCTGCTGGAAGCATTAAAGATAGACCGGCTTATAGCATGATTCAGGTTGCTATTAATAACGGAGATTTGAAATCCGGTATGAAAATAGTTGAATCTACCTCAGGAAACATGGGGATAGCACTTGCCATGTTGGGTGCAGAACTTGATATTGATGTTGTTTTGGTTATGCCAGAATCAATGAGCATCGAAAGAATCAAACTTATGGAAGCTTACGGTGCAGAAATAATCTTGACTTCTGCTGAAGCTGGTATGCGCGGAGCAAATGAAAAAGCAGCTGAGTTATTAGCTAAAGGTAACTACTATATGCCAAGCCAATTTGACAATCCTGCAAATCCTTTAAGTCATGAAATAGGGACGGGTGCAGAAATAATAGATGCATTACCAGATGTTGCAGGTTTCGTAGCTGGAGTGGGTACAGGTGGAACTGTTACTGGAGTTGGTAGGGCTTTAAAAAAATATAATGACCAAGTTAAAGTCTGGGCTATGGAACCAAAAGAATCACCTATGATCACAGAAAACAAATCTGGTGCTCATAAAATTCAAGGAATTGGTGCAAATTTTATTCCCAAAAACTTGGATCTAGAAATTATTGATAAGACAATCACTGTATCCAGTGAGGATGCAATTAATATTACAAAGAGATTAGGAGAAGAAGAAGGATTGTTGGTTGGTATTTCATCTGGAGCAAATGTGATGGCAGCTTTACAGATGGCCGAAAACATTCCAGGCAAAATTGTAACTGTTTTGCCTGATACGGGTGAGAGATATTTATCAACAATTCTTTTTGAGGATTAATAATGTTTAAATCGTGGAAAGAAAGAGTAGCTATTGGCAAACATATTTTAAAAGAGGATCCCGCCTGTAAAACTTTATTTGAGGCAATGTTTATGTATCCAGTAGTTAGTGCATTATTAAGTCATAGACGCGCACATAAACTTTATAAAAAGGGACACACCACACTTGCTCGTATGATTTCGCAGTTAAATCGCAAAAAAACTGGGATTGAGATTCATCCTGGTGCTGTAATCGGTAAAAACTTGTTTATAGATCATGGGATGGGTGTCGTAATTGGTGAAACTACAATTATCGGTGATAATGTCACGATTTTTCATGGTGTTACTCTGGGCGGAACTGGGAAAGAAAAGGATTGTAAACGACATCCAACTGTAGGTAATAATTGTATGTTAGGTGCTGGCTCAACTATGCTTGGACCAATTAAAATTGGCGATAATGCCAAAGTTGGAGCTGGTGCAGTTGTACTGCATGATGTGCCCGAAGGCGCTACTGCTGTTGGTGTCTCTGCTAGAAATATTTTATTTGAAGAAAAAAACACAGAATAGTTTCTGGTATTTCTTTTAATTATGGAAGTTGTAGGATGCTGAGACTTACGATGTATGTATTTGCTTTGTTCTCCTACTCTTTTACAAAATTTTCAAGTAATTATGAATTTTTTTATTGAGATTGTAATATTTTGTTCTTGTGGATTACATAATACTAAACTATGCTGTAGTTATGAATAATTAGTAAGGAGCTTATATTTGATGATTAATAAAGACATTAAAGAGGTTTTGCTAAACCATAAAGATCCACTAATGATATCTGCAGAAAATGTGGCAACTGTAAGAGGTGAAAACACTCTATTACATGCTATGATGATTCTGTCTAATGTCGGCTATAGTTCTATTCCGGTCGTAGATAACGATCAACGTCATTTAGGTATTGTGACAATCCCAAATATTGTAGAAGGTATTAAAGACCAGATTAGCTATAATTGGGACTTGTTAGCAGAAAAAAAGGTTGAAGATATTATTTGTACAGACTGTTCAATTTGTTTAGACGGCAGTGATTTTGAAGAAATTATGCGTCAACTTGTAGATCACAACTATGTTTCCATCGTTGATAAGAACAATGTATTTCAAGGAATTATTACAAGAAAAACAGTTATGCAACGTTTAAATTCTTTGTTGCATGAACTGGATAAAGTATTTGAAATTACTCCCAAAAGAGATTTAATATATGTTAAATCCTAAATTGTCTAAATCTATTATTTGTTCATAAACATCAAAAGCACCAGCCGACACATGTTGTCAAAGGTGCTTTTTCTAAATTTAATATCTTATAAATCTAACGACTTATATCTATAAATACTTACAAACAAAAGCATTCCAATCATTTTGTTTAGCTTCAGAAATTATTTTCAAATCGTTCTTAAAAAAACTTTTTCTTACAGCTTCTTCTTTAAGATTAATAATCCCAGAAGCAATTAACATCCCACCTGGCTTTAACTTTTCTTTATAGAGAGGTATTAAATCTAGGTGCAGTGTTGCAATCAAATTAGCTAATATTAAATCATATTCATTTTCCAGATCTTTTAATTCAGCAGTCTTAAACTTTATGTTTGTTTGGTTTTTCTGCGCATTTTCTTTTGCCACCTGGATGGCATGTTCATCGATATCAATTGCATCAATTTTACTATTTGGAAAAATCTTTGCAGCTGCTATAGCTAAGATACCACTGCCAGTCCCTAAATCTAAAATATTTTTTTGTGACAAATCTGGAAAAGAATAATCGCTTAAAAAATTTAAAACTAAAGCGGTTGTTTCATGGGATCCGGTTCCAAAAGCCGAGCCAGGATCAAGATCTAAGAGTATCTCATTTTCCTTTGCTTGATATTGGATCCAACTTGGGTTAACAACGATCCTACCAAACTTTTGTGTTCTATAATATTTTTTCCAGTTATTTTGCCAATCTTCATTTTCTAAAATTCTGTTGGATATATAACCTGCACCAACTGGAGAAATTTCAGCAATATTAATAAGAGCCTTATTTATCATTGCTTCAAAATCTGAAACATTAATCCATTTCTTCTCTTGTTTTTCTTCAAGAGAGAAAGGGTTCTTATTAATTTGAAGCTTATTATTTTGATACAAAAAATAAGCTTCAATATTTACATCAAAGCTTAATGTGTCTAGATAATCACCAATAATAACATCTGGTGTCTTTTGTTCTTCATAGGTTTTTATAAAATCTATTTTGTCTTCGACTGTAACGCCTTCCGCACCTTGCATCTGTAAAAATTGTTCGATTGCATAGGCAGCTTCATGATTAGTTGAAAAAGTAAAGATTATCCACTGTTGATTAGCTTGCATATTATTTCGTAGAATCTTTTGAATCTTTAAACAAGTTTTTTAGCTTGTCTAAAAAACCATTTCTTTTCTCATAATTATCAGCATTCATGCTAGCTTCAAACTTTTCTAATAATTCACTTTGTTCTTTATTCAAATTTTGTGGAACTTCAAGTTCTACTTTTACTTTGTGATCTCCACGCATATTAGGTCGATTTATATAAGGGATACCCTTATTAGATAAAGTGATAACATCACCAGGTTGAGTACCTGATTTTAATTTATAAGATTCATTGCCATCAATTGTTGGAATAATTATTTCTAAGCCTAAAGCTGCTTGAGCAAAAGTAATTGGTACTACACTGAATGTTGTATTTCCTTGACGTGAAAAAACCGAATGTGGTTTAATATGAATTTCTATATAAAGATCACCATACGGTGCTCCTTGCGTACCAGGCTCACCTTCTCCCGATAGGGTTAACATTTCTCGTTCATTTATTCCGGCAGGAACTGTGACATTAAGCCGTTTATTAACCATGGTTCTACCAGAACCTTTACACTTTGTGCAATGATCAACAATAGTTCTACCTGAGCCTTGGCAAGATGGACAGGTTTGATTTGTACGTACTTGTCCAAACACTGTTCTCTGAACACCCATAACTTGACCAGCACCATTACAGGTTTCACAAATAGGTGGTTCTGAACCATCGGCAGTACCATGTCCATTACATGTTGTACAAAGATCTTCTTTTCTTATCTTAATCTCTCGTTCAGTACCAAAGGCTGCTTCCATAAAATCTAAATTCATGCGGTAACGTAAATTAGCACCAGGTATTGGCCCTTGTCTGTTTGAGGTTCGACCACCAAATCCTCCAAATCCTAAGTCACCAAAAATTGAACTAAAAAGATCTTCAAGATCAATATCAAAACCAAAGCCTTGACCAGAAAAGCCATTTCCTTCAAGGCCTGCATGACCAAACTGATCATACCTTTGACGTTTTTCTTTATCACTTAATACTTCATAAGCTTCATTTGCTTCTTTAAACTTTGCCTCAGCCTCCGAGTCATCTTTATTTACATCGGGATGATATTTTTTTGCTAGCTTCCAAAAAGCTTTTTTTATTTGGTTTTCATCAGCATCTTTGGGGATCCCCAAAACTTCATAATAATCACGTTTATTCGACACTGATAATAACCTCCTTTATATACTTTATACTTACTTATAAATCCCGCTATCCTGCATTGGATAGCGGGCTCTAGTTTAAATCGATTTTTATTGTAGCATTAAAATCTTTCTTTATTCAACTATGCGATATTTATGATTATTGAAATTAATTTTCGTCATCGTCATCAGAACCAGCATCTTTGAAATCAGCCTCATAAGTGCCACTAGCTTGATCTTGTCCAGTATCAGCATCACCTTCTGTAGGAGCTTCCTGTTGATACAATTTTTCTGAAATTTTATAAAAGGCTTGCTGGACAGACTCCATACCAGTTTTCATTGCTTCTAAATCATCTTTTTCAATTGCATCTTTTAATTTGGCAATCTCATCTTCAACAGATTTTTTCTCTGACTCATCAATTTTGTCACCTAATTCTTTTAGGGTTTTTTCTGTTTGATAAACAGTACTATCCGCTTGGTTCTTTGTCTCTATTTTTTCTTTTTGCTTTTTGTCTTCTTCAGCAAATTTTTCAGCATCTTGAACTGCTTGATCAATTTCCTCATCGCTTAAATTTGTTGAAGCTGTAATAGTAATTTTTTGTTCACGATTTGTACCCTTATCAACTGCTGAAACATTTACAATACCATTCGCATCAATATCAAAAGTTACTTCGATCTGTGGAACACCTCTTGCTGCTGGAGCTATACCATCGAGAATGAAGTTACCTAGAGTTTTATTATCTTTAGCAAATTCTCTTTCCCCTTGTAAGACGTGAACTTCTACTTGAGTTTGTCCATCTTGAGCTGTGGAGAAAACTTGACTTTTCTTGGTTGGAATGGTTGTGTTACGCTCAATAATCTTGGTCATAACACCACCCAAAGTTTCGATCCCTAATGATAAAGGTGTTACGTCAAGCAATAGTAAATCTTTGACATCGCCTGATAAAACACCAGCTTGAATAGCTGCACCCATTGCTACGCATTCGTCAGGATTAATACCTTTGAAAGGCTCTTGATTAAAATAAGAGGTTACTCTATCTTGGACAGCAGGAATTCTGGTTGAACCACCTACTAAAAGTATTTTACCTACATCTGAAGGTTCTAAATCAGCATCTTTTAATGCTTGTTTTAAAGGTCCCATAGTTTGATCCACTAAATCATCGGTTAATTCATCAAATTTTGCTCTGGATAAAGTCACATCCAAGTGTTTTGGACCATCTGATCCTACTGTAATGTAAGGTAAATTTATACTAGTTGATGTCACACCTGACAATTCGATTTTAGCTTTTTCAGCTGCCTCTTTTAATCTTTGTAAAGCCAATTTATCGTTACTTAAATCAACGCCTTGATCACGCTTCATTTCATCGATTAAATATTGAACAATTCTTTCGTCAAAATCATCGCCACCTAAACGATTATTACCTGATGTTGCTAGTACTTCAAAAACACCATCACCAATTTCCATTACAGAAACGTCGAAAGTACCACCACCTAGGTCAAACACAACGATTTTTTGCTCATCTTCTTTATCTAGACCATATGCTAATGAAGCTGCAGTAGGCTCATTAATAATTCTCAAAACTTCAAGTCCAGCAATTTTGCCTGCATCTTGCGTTGCTTGACGCTGAGAATCACTAAAATAAGCTGGTACAGTAATAACAGCTTGATTAACAGTTTCTCCTAAGTATTCTTCTGCATCCGATTTTAACTTTTGTAAAATCATCGCTGAGATTTCTTGCGGTGTATATTCTTTATTATCTATTGTTGCACGAAAGTCAGAACCCATTTCTCGTTTAATGGATAAAATTGTACGATCCGGATTACTGGTTGCCTGACGTTTAGCAATTGCACCAATTAAACGCTCATTCTCCTTACTAAAAGCCACGACCGATGGTGTTGTTCTTGCACCCTCCGGATTTGGGATAACAGTTGGTTCGCCACCCTCTAAAACTGCTACACATGAATTTGTTGTTCCTAAGTCAATTCCTATTACTCTAGACATTTTGTCCCTCCGATTATTTATTCATAAATTCTTTTTTTTTAATATAAAAAGTTTAACTAAGTAAATCAATTATTATCTAATTAGCTACACAAACCACACTATGCCTAATAACAGTGTCGTCTTTGATATATCCTTTTTTCACAACTTCAAAAATCTCGTTTTCGCCATATTCAGGATTTTCAACATGAGCAACTGCTTCATGAAACTCTGGATCAAAAGGTTCACCTAAGCTTTTTATTTCACTAACACCTAATTGCTCCATTGTTTCATAAGCTTGCTTTCTTACCATTTCAATCCCTTCGGACATCTGTTTGCTTTCTGAACTTTCTAATTTATCTAAAGCTTCGATAGCACGATCTAAATTATCCAAAACAGGTAACCAAGCTTTACATACGTCTATTAATGAGGCGTTATATAGTGCATCTTTTTCTTTACGACTCCGCTTTCTAAAGTTATCATATTCNGCNACAAGTCGTACATATTTNTCGTTTAAAGTAACATATGACTCATAATAGTCGATCTCTTGTTCAAGATTTTCTGTATCTTTTGCCTCATTATCATCTTTTGATTCTAGCTTTGACTCATCTTCATTAGATTTTAGATTTTCATCTAATTNGCTTGAATCTTTGGTTTGTTCTGCCTGTTCTTNGTTAATCTTTTTCTTCTTATTTGACATCTTAATCCTCCTCTGGATCATATTCTTGCGTTAAGTCAGAAATCTCCTTATCAAGTGTATGATTAACAAAATTAATCTGAGAAATTATTTTGTCATAGGACATTCTTTTTGGACCAACGATACCAATACGTCCAGTAATTTTATCTGAAACTTTATAAGCTGCAGTTATAAAACTACAATCTTCTAGACCCTCTAATGCAATTTCCTGACCTATTCTTACCATATAAGATGGTTTTTCAGCACTTTCTAAATAATAATCAGAAGTACTATCACTTCCAGATTGTGGTCCGGATTCTGACATTTGTGGGCTTAACATCTTTTTGTGTTCGTCCCATTCACTCATATAGCCTGCAATTAATCCTTCTTGATGGATTGTTTGCAAAAATTGTTGAGCTGTTTCTACATCATTAAATTCTGGTTGAGAGAGCAAACGATGAGTACCCTCAATATAAAACTCAATATTTTCTGCTTGTTTGATTGAGATATATGCTTCAAAAAGAATTTGATTTAATATAGATTCAGGTACAGGAACATCTTCCATTGCTGCGGAAACAGATATTAATGTTATTTGATCAAGCGTAACTCCAGTCAAGTTTCTTTCGATCATTTTATTAATAATAGATAATTGAGTTTGACTTAACACGGTTGGGACTCTGATCAAACGATCTTTTATTATTCCAGGAGATAAAACAACAACTATTAGGATCTTGCCTGGTTCGATCATCAAAAATTTTATTTGTTCAAGACTTGTCTCTTTATAATGAGGTGAAATCATCATTGCTGGAAAATCTGTTTGCTCTGATAATACCTTGACTGAACGCTTAATAATTGCAAGTACTTCAGACATCTGACCGTCAAAAAAATTTTCAATCTTTTTTTGCTCAGGAATACTAATAGGCTTAACTTCAAGCAAATAATCAATGTAAGCCCGATAGCCTTTATCAGATGGAATACGACCTGATGAAGTATGCGTTTTATCCAAGTAGCCCAGATCCTCAAGTTCGCTCATTTCATTGCGAACTGTTGCTGAACTAACATCGAGCTTATGTCTTTTAACTAGAGCATTTGAACCAACTGGTTCAGCCGTTAAAACATAGTCATTAACTACAGCTTTTAGAATTTGTTTTTTACGTTCTGATAGCAATTTTCTCTCCTTTAGCACTCTTTCAACTCGAGTGCTAAACAAACTTTAGCACCCTAAGTTTTGGCTGTCAACCAAATGAAAACGAAGAATTATGACAAAATGTGAACGCTTTGAAGAATCAGCAAAAATCTTTGTTTTCTACTAAGAAAAGCATCACAGAAATTCCATAAAAACCAAATTTGCGAAATCGAGGCCTTGTTTGCTTAAATAATATCGGTTCTCTGTTTGATCCTGGATGATTAATTTCTGTTTGATTAAACTCTCTAATTCTAGTTCAAAAGGATTTTTTATTCGAAATCTATTTTCAAATTCTTTAACAGAAAAACCTTTTGCTTGACGAAATACCAACATTGCATATTCACGCATTGCTAACTCTAAATCAATAGTCTCAAATTCCGCATTTTGCCATGGATCATCAAGCCATGCCTTTATTGATCTGATATTGCCTTTACGAATCCCATTAAAATAACTATGTGCACTTGGTCCCAAACCTAGATAGGGTCTTGTGGACCAGTAGTTAGTATTGTGGCGAGAATATAAATTGTTTTTAGCAACACTAGATAACTCATAATAATGATACGTATTTTTCTCGAAAATTTTTAGAAGCTGATAATACATTTCACGTTCTTCTGCTGTCGATGGCAGTAATTCAGGTGATTGATGATATTTTTTATAAAATGGTGTATTTTCTTCTAAGTCTAATGAATAAAAACTTACGTGCGGAATATCTAAATCAATGAGAGTTTGAGCACTCTTTAAAACATCTGCCAAAGTTTGATCAGGTAAAGCAAACATTAAGTCACAACTTATATTTTCCAGCCGATTTTTTCGAATCAAAGTTAGCATTTCTAAAAAATCTTGGAAAAGATGAATTCGACCTATTTTTTTTAATAATTCATCTTGCTGAGCTTGAAAGCCTAGGGAAATACGATTAATGCCACTTTCTATGCCTGCTACTACTGTTTCTTGACCTTGTGGCTCAGGATTAACTTCCAAAGTCATTTCGATCTGAGGATCAAAGCCTATTTCTTGTTCAAAAAACACAATTATATTTTTAAGTATTTTAGGTGGTAATATGGATGGAGTGCCACCTCCAAAATATAGAGTCTTAAGTGGAGCTAGTCTGTTGTTATGTTTTTGGATATATGATTTAGTCATTTCCCATTCTTTTTTAATACCGGATAAAAATAAATCATAATCAGGCGATTTAACTACAGAATAATAATCACAATAACCACACTTTTGATGACAATATGGTACGTGAATATATAAGTTTTCTATTGGATCATTAATATTAGGATTGATTTTTTGTTTTACCATTAATAAAATTTCTCTTCTGCCCAAGCTAGTACTGTATTTATTTTTGAGATAAATTCTTGAAAACTTGGTGACTTGTTTGCATCGATTGTCATGAAAGGTGCAATTTTATTTGCCCAACGGCTTTTATAAATACCAACAGCTGGGTAACCTACCTCGATTAGGCTTTCTGCTTTTTGGCCCAAAATAACTTCTGCCAAAATTTCCCAAGTGTTACCGATACTATCTTGTTCATATTTTGCTAGAATTTTTTGATCAGCATTTGGATAAGCTTTTAATAATGCTACCTTGTCACCTAAAAGCCAAGCTTCCATCTCCTCTATACATATTCCAATCACAAAATATTTATTAGGTGATTCATTCCTAAATACATACTCTATATTTTTATATAATTTGCTTGGATTTTGATCATCAAGATCTAATACAACAACAAGAATAATCTCTTTATCCTGATAAACTTTATCATATGCTCTAATTTTGGCAGGTAATAAATCAAGTAAGGATGAAGCGAGGGGCTTTGGTTTTTGATTAATGTCATCTGGTAATTTTCCTTTACCTCGATGTGGATATATATTTACTGTATTTATCAGTGAATTTTTTTGACTTATTTCATGCAAAATTTGGCTTATGACTGGGACAGATGATTTATCTTCACATAAAACTTCCAATATCATAAATCAGATCACATTAAATATCTAAGTAGCCACTATACCATAACGAACCAAGCCCAATACCTTCCTTATACATAGCTTTTACAACAGGATCAGCCCCTATATAGCGAGTACTAACTTTATCTGTTTCCCCAGTCTTTTGAATACGATCAAACGACCATACTTCATTTGGCGAAAAACTATCTAATAAATTGGTATTATGGGTTGCAACAAAAACTTGTTGACCCTGATTACGTAAAGTATAATCTCTCAATTCTAATCCCAATGAATCTGCCATTTCATAATAAAGACCATTGTCTGGCTCATCAAAAGCAATTAGAGGTTTATCNTCTGTTAGAATCAAAAATAATACTAAATAACGAATTTGAGCTTCATTATCAATTTTATCTAAACGATTTAAATCAATTCNATTATGATTNCGTAAATTTTGATTTAGTCTTTTTTGTAAAGCCTTGAATTCTTGCGGTTTTTGCTTCTTGAGATAAAAAACAACATTTTTAATGTTAGAACATTCAGCGTTTAGATGCTTGTGGCCACCGGTTTTCTGTTCTCTATCAATTATTTTAGGTAATTGTTTAAAGTCAGAATAAAAAAATGTAGTAATCTGATAATAAAGATAAGCAATATCTTGGTATTCTTCTTGATGCCCAAAAATATTTACAGCTGAAATTTTTCTCTCTGTTAAACTAACAGGTAAATATTCTTTTGAGTTCACAGATTTTTTGTTTTGTAAGATTTTACCCTTTTTCGATTCAACTTCTAGTAGCAATGTTTTCTCTAAACAAGTATCTAGCCAAATATATTTTGTTATCTTTTCATTGGAGAAATAAGGACGATTAAATTTATCTGAAGAAATTTTCAAATAATAATGTAACCATACTCCTTCTTTCTTTTCATAGAGTAGCTCAAATTCTAGATCATATTTTTCTGGTTTATGATTATAAATTAAACTCGAATAACTGCCATGTTTAGTTTGATTGCTTGCAATATGGACATTGAGAGAAATAGCATCTGCTAAAAATCTCAATGCTTCAAAAAAAGTTGACTTGCCACTAGCATTCTGCCCGATAAAAACACTTATTGGTTTTAAAGTAGGCAATTCACGCATTTCACTAAGTGTGGACATTTTTTTTAAATCTTGTAAATCTACACCTAGCGAAAGCTCATGTAGCAAGCCAAATTTTTTGATTTTAATCCCTATCAACATCTTTATTTTTTGTTATTAATAAATTCCTTTACATCTGCTATTTAACTATCTGATTTTGGAGTTTCTGTCATCATTTCTTTGATCGTAATCCCAGCTGTTGCAAGCGATTGCAATTCGGTTGGAATAAGAATCTTAGTTGATTTTCCATCAGCAACTTTTTCCATAGCCTCCAGCCCACGTAGAGAAATTACACTTTGATCAGCCTCAACTTTTTTGATCATCGCTAAGCCATCAGCCTTTGCTTGCTGGATTTTTAAGATTGCTTGAGCTTCACCATCTGCTTCACGAATAGCTTGCTCTCTTTTTGCGTCAGCTCTTAAAATTGCTGCTTCTTTTTCACCTTCTGCGATCCTGATTTGCGACTCTTTTTGACCTTCAGCAATTAAAATCTTTTCGCGTTTTTCACGTTCTGCTTTCATTTGTTTTTCCATTGCTGATTGAATATCTTGGGGCGGAATAATATTTTTTAATTCAACCCTATTAACTTTTATACCCCAAGGNTCTGTNGCTTCATCTAANAGAATACGCATTTGAGCATTGATAGTATCGCGTGAAGTTAATGTTTCATCTAATTCTAAATCACCAATGATATTTCTTAACGTAGTAGCTGACAAATTATCAATAGCATTGATAGGATTATCTATTCCATAAGTATAAAGGACTGGATCAACAATTTGATAGAAAAGAACTGTATCAATTTGCATTGTAACGTTATCTTTTGTAATAACAAATTGTGGATCAAAATCTGCGACCTTTTCTTTTAGAGAAATTTTACGTGCTATTCTATCTATGAAAGGAACTTTAATATGTAAGCCAGTTCCCCAGGCAACTTTAAATGCACCTAATCTCTCTAAAACATAAACATTTGCTTGTGGTACGACGATAACATTGCGAATAATTATCAACAAGACAAAAATGATAATAATAAACAATGGAATCATAGTTAATAAAAAACTCGAAGTAATTAAATTAAGTAGAGTAGTATTAATCATAAATGTTCTCCTTAAAATTCTTGATTTATTTTATCTTTAGGCATAACAATCGCTTTTACGCCTTTGATTTCTTTTACAATTACCAATGTATCTTTCTCTATTAGTTGATCGTTATATGAAGTTGCACTCCAATTTTGTCCTTTTACTTTAATCAAGCCAGTATTATTAATTGGATCGATTGTTTGGAGAACTATGCCTTCCTTCTCAATGATTCTATCTGCATTTGTTTTTTCGGTGGCTCTTACACGTTGATTCAATTTGGGTTTAATCCAGATCAAAAATATTGTCAAACTGATTATAGAAACTCCCAAAAAAGCAAAAATCTGCCATGCAAGGGATCCACCAAATACAGAAATTAACATAGCAACCAGTGAGCCAAAAATAAACCAAGTTGAAACCAAACTAACTGTTGCTGCTTCTAGAATAATAAAAATTACCATTGCAATAAGCCATACTACTGTCACTTATTACCTCATTTCTAATAAGTTTAGAAAATATTGTTATTCTTACTTATAATTATTTTAATTCGTATTCAACTCCTGCGTAGCGAGAACATTCCAACAATAAAAAAGCTATATTATTAATACGTCTTTCTAATCGATCAATGTTTTTATCATCATTAAGATCTTCCAGAGGAATACCTTGTTCCATCCCATTAGAATTTTCTGATTCAGCTTCTGTTATTGCGTAAGCATCTTCTGTTTGTTCTTCTTCAGTTGTCATAAAATATGAATTCAAAAAATAACTTGAATCTAGATTAGTGCGATCTACGATCCCATTCACTTGTGCAAAATATGGGTCGGTTGATTCTTTACCTATCTCAGAATAATTTTCAACATCATATTCAAAAGATTCGATAAAAACAATTGGATAACCTGCCTCATCAAAAACGGTATGATCACCAGTAGTTGTAGTCCATTCACGAAATAGAGCTAGTTCTCCTGTCATTGGAGAATTAACTGAAAAAATATTTTGATTTGTATATAATGCAAAGTTATTATTAGTCAGCAAAAGATTGTTGTAATAAACGTCTGTTATTTCATATAATTTTTGCCTTTTTTCATATGATTTTTGATATTCATCGGTGATAGAATTGACACCAGAATGAGCGTAGACTTTGTCACCTGCGTAAATTCGATCAACATTATACATAACTTCAAGTAAAGATCTTTCCTCATCAGTCATACTTTCAAAAAACGCACGAGATCCAGCATAATCAATGTCACTCGCACCAAAGAACACTACTTGTGTATCAAAACCTGGGGGCGTGTTTTTCATCTGATTTAATAAAGTTATTAAACTGCCAACACCAGCAGCGTTGTTGTGGATGCCATCAGCTTGACCAGCCACTTGATTTTCAACGGTGTTTGCTTTAACAGGAGTATCATAATGAGTACCAATTATAATAAACCGTTGATTGATATCATCTGGATTTTCCAAAGTGCTATTCTCTGAATTTTCCTCTAATCCATCACCCGTTGTTGCAAAACCAATTCCTGATATTTCTACAATAATATTTTGTGAATTAATCTGATTTCCATCAGAATCTGTTGTGGAAAACTCTTGTAATTTAGGTTCATAGCCCAGATCATTCAATTCGGATAACAACCAATTAGCAGCAGCCTCTTCCTGATCTGAACCAGGAAATCTTTCTGGGAATTGAGTAGCCAATTCATTTGCTTTATCTTTACCCAATTCACCATACCTAGCTGGCAAGTCTGAATCATCATCTATTTGGATATCACAAGCGACCATGAATATGCAAAAGATAAGAATTATATTTATGATGAACATTTTTTTAATTCGTTTCATAGTTTTTATTTTAACCCTTTTATATTTTGCCTGCAATCTTTTAAAAAAATATCTTCATAACAATTTAATAATAATTTATCTATGATATGATAAAAGTCAAATTATTTATATTGATGGAGGCATTAATGAGTAAAACTATTAGGACGAGATTTGCACCAAGCCCAACTGGATTTATGCACGTTGGAAATCTTCGTTCCGCATTATATGAATTTTTAGTCGCCAAAAGTCAAGGTGGACAATTTATTTTGCGGATCGAAGACACCGATCAAGATAGATTAGTCGAAGGTGCTGTCGAGCATATTTATCAGACTTTAAAGGAAGTTAATTTACAATATGATGAAGGACCAGATATTGGTGGTCCCTATGCTCCATATGTTCAAAGTGAACGGCTTGATCATTATTTACCATATGCAAAGCAATTAATCGAAGAAGATAAAGCCTATTATTGTTTTTGCTCAAAAGATAGATTAAATTCTTTACAAGAAAGTAGTGAGTTTGGAGGATATGATCGACATTGCCGTGAATTAGATGAAACAGAAATAGAAGCTAATCTTAAAAATGGTAAACCCTATGTTATTAGACAAAAAATGCCATTCGAAGGAGTTACAAGCTTTAAAGATGAAATTTTCGGTGAAATTTCGGTTGACAACAAAGAATTAGAAGATCAAATATTAATTAAATCAGATGGTTACCCTACCTACAATTTTGCCAATGTAATCGATGATCATGAAATGAAAATCACTCATGTTGTGAGAGGATCTGAATATTTATCTTCTACACCTAAATATAATTTACTATATGACGCATTTGGCTGGAAAATTCCAAAATACGTACACCTGCCTCTTATTTTAGGAAAAGATGGAGCAAAATTATCTAAAAGACATGGTGCAACAACTTTTGAAGCCTTGGTAGAGCAAGGATATCTAACTGATGCAATCATCAACTATATTGCTTTTCTTGGCTGGGCACCTAGTAAAGACGAAAGGGAAATTTTTAGCCTTAATGAATTGATTGAAAATTTCACTATTTCTGGCATTAGTAAATCACCAGCTGTATTTGATTATGCTAAATTGGATTGGTATAACGAGCAATATATAAGATTAATGTCTGAGAACGAATTTGCAGCTTGGATAAAAGATGAAGCAGACAAATTCTTTGGAGATTCCGAATATGATCTAGAACTAGTTGCTAATATTTTACAAAATAGAATTAGTAAAAAAAGTGATTTAGCTGAAACACTGGATTTTGTGAAGCAACCAGATGCTTTTAATCCTGAAATGTATTTTCATAAACGTAGTAAATTAACTCCTGAAGTAGCTGAAACCGTACTTAGAGCAGTTGCTACTGAACTCAAAGAACTTGAATTTGTGCGCGATATAATTCATCCAGCGATAAAAAATCTAGCCAAAGAACTGGAATATAAAGTAGGTACAGTTATGAATCCAATCCGGATTGCTTTGTCTGGCAGACAAGTAACACCAGGAGGCTCGATTGACTTGTTACTCCTTTTGGGTAAAAAAGAATCTATTAATAGACTTGAAAATGTTATAGCAGAACTAAAAAATTATAACTTAAAACAATAAATTTACGAGGTGCAAAATGTCAAAATATAAAGTTAATAAATTAGAAAATCCAAATGAAATGCCTAGTAATTTCATTCATGATTTCATTGATGAGGATATTGCTGAAGGTGGTCAGTATGAGGGTCGCACAGTTCATACAAGATTTCCGCCTGAACCTAATGGTTATCTTCATATTGGCCATGCAAAGGCTATTTATATAGATTTTGGAACTGCTGCTAAGTACAATGGTATCTGCAATTTACGTATGGATGATACAAATCCAGCTCGCGAAGAAGTTGAGTATGTAGAAGCAATCAAAGAAGATGTAAATTGGCTAGGTTACGATTGGGGCGACCGCTTTTTCTATGCTTCGGATTATTTTGAAGATATGTATCAATTTGCAGTTGAATTAATTGAAAAAGGTCTGGCCTTTGTTTGTGAATTAACTCCAGAGGAAATTCGTGAAACAAGAGGTACTTTAACAGAACCGGGGAAAAATAGTCCTTATCGTGATCGTCCAATCGAAGAGAACTTAGATTTATTTAAGCGGATGCGTGCAGGTGAATTTGAAGATGGCAAAATGACTTTACGTGCAAAAATTGATATGAGCTCTGGCAATATTAATATGCGCGATCCTGTGATTTATCGTATAGCCCACGAACATCACCATCGTACAGGTGATGATTGGTGCATTTATCCAATGTATGATTTTGCCCATCCATTAGAAGATGCTTTAGAAGGTATCACCCACTCTTTATGTTCATTAGAATTTGAAGATCACAGACCTCTATATGATTGGTTCATTGAAAATTGTAGTGTTCCTTATACCCCACGACAAATTGAATTTGCAAGACTTAATATCGACTATACTGTAATGAGCAAAAGAAAATTGCGTGTACTAGTTGAAGAAAATATTGTAAGTGGCTGGGATGATCCAAGAATGCCGACCATTAGTGGTTTGCGTAGACGTGGTTATACTCCTCAAGCTATTAGAAACTTCTGCGAAAGAATTGGTATCTCTAAAGTTGATTCTTTAGTTAGTTATGATTTTTTAGAGTTTTGCTTAAGAGAAGATTTAAATGAACACGCACTTAGGGGTTCAGCCGTATTGGATCCAATAAAATTAATCATTACCAATTATCCAAATGAACAAAAAGAATCTATGACCGTCCAAAATTTTCCTTATAAACCTGAGCTTGGTAGTCATGAGATGACTTTTTCTAAAGAAGTTTGGATTGAAAGAAATGACTATGCCGTTGATCCTCCTAAAAAATATCATCGACTCTATAAAGGCAACGAGGTACGTTTAAGGGGTGCCTATATTGTAAAGTGTACAGGACACATAGAAGATGATGATGGCAATATAATAGCTGTTACAGCTGAATATGATCCTGAATCAAGAGGTGGTAAAGCTGCTGATGGTAGAAAAATCAGAGGCACAATCCATTGGGTTGGTACAGAAGACGCTGTTGATGCAGAAGTTCGTGTTTATGATAAATTGTTCTCAGTTCCAGATCCTGATGATTCGGATTTAGATTATCATGAACTTATAAATCCAAACTCTCTAGAAGTAATCGAAAACGCTAAGTTGGAACCTTGGTTATTGTCTAAAGAAAACCAGGGAAATGCTTTTCAATTTATAAGGCAAGGATATTTCATTGAAGATAGTGAGGATTCAACCAAAGAAAAACCTGTATTTAATCGAACTGTTTCTTTACGAGAAACATATAAACCCAATAAAAAATAGGATTAATATTTACAACAATTTTGGAAAATTTAAGACAAGCGATCAGAATTCAAAGTCTGATCGCTTTTTATTATTTGGAATATTAATCCACTTGAGCTTCAAATTGGCTATTATAAAGATGTTTAAATAAAGTATCCCCTGCCATAAGAGTTTGGAAATCACCCTTTTCTACAATATTTCCTTCATCCATTACCAAAATAATCTCGGCGTCAAGAATAGTTGAAAGACGATGAGCAATTACAAAACTTGTACGATTTTGCATCATTTGATCAAAAGCTTTTTGGACACGCATTTCGGTTACTGTATCAATAGCAGATGTGGCTTCATCTAAAATAACCATATCTGGATTTTGGATCATAACTCTTGCTACAGTTAGTAATTGCTTTTGTCCTTGTGATAAAGAAGTTGTAGCATCGATAACAGTATCATATCCTTTCTCCAGACGTCTAATAAAGGAATCCGCTTCTATTTCTTGACAAATTCTTATGACTTCTGCTCGCGATATCTCTTGATTGGCAAAAGTTAAATTTTCTAATACTGTTCCTTCAAACAACCAAACATCTTGTAAAACCATACCAAACGATTTTCTAACACTATTGCGTGTCATCTTAGAAATAGGCTGATTATCAATAATTATTTCACCTTGATCCAATTCATAAAATCGCATTAGTAAATTAACTAAAGTAGTTTTTCCTGCTCCTGTCGGACCTACAATTGCAACTTTAGATTTGGCAGGTATTTTTACATTTAAGTTTTGAATTAAAGGTTCTGTTTCGATATAAGAGAAATAAACTTGCTTGAATTCAATTTCGCCCTTAACAAATTCAAATTCAGGAGTTGTTTCTGTTTCAATCTCAGCCGGTTTGATATTTAATAATTCATAAATACGATAAGCTGATGCTAAAGCAGCTTGAATCTGGGTAATAATTTCAGTAATCAAATTGATAGGTTTAGAAAATTGATTAGCATAAAATAATAAGCTACCTACTTGACCAACTGTTAATTCTCCTCTAATTGCTAAAATTGTTGCATAACCACCACATAAAATAAATGAAATAGAATTGACTAGACGTGTAGATGGATTAACTAAAGATGAATAAAACTGTGCCTTTTGTCCATACACATAGAGTTCAGCGTTCATTTCTTCATAATTTGGAATTACATCATTTTGTGCTTGTAGGGTTCTAGCAAGCTTGTGTTCATTGATCATTTCTTCAGCGAGACCATTTAATTCAGCCCTTTGTTCTGCTTCGAGCCTATACATGTTAAATGAGTTCTTACTGATAAAATGAGAAATAAATGAAATAATCGGCGTCAGACCCACGATCAAAAGAGCCACTTTCCAGCTAATGCTAAACATAAAATAGATCGAGCCAAATAGACTAACAATGCCAGAAAAAAGCTGAGGTAAGCCATTAATTAGTCCATCATTGACTTGATCAATATCTGTACTCATTGTAGCCGTAATTTTTCCAAAAGGTGTATGATGAAAGAAATTAAGTGAAAGATAATTTAAATGTTCATATAAGTTTTGACGTAAATTTCGAATCACATCAGCAGAAATCAAACTACTTAAATGACCAAGTAACCATTGAAAAAACGAAGCTGAGATGTAGACAATTATTAAGATTATTAACAATTGCCAAAGTTCATCAGTAATAATACCCTTATGTAAAGCTAATAAATCAATAGCTTCACCCATCAATTTGGGACCTAGAAGCATTAAGATATTGCCTAAAATCGCAAACAAAACAATTGCAGCCATTTTTACAGGAAATTTAGACATTCGTCTCAATAAAAAAGATAAGGCAGTCGCTTGTTGATTATTTTTCTTAGACATCAACTACCTCTTCTATCTTGTTTTCAAGACTATTTTGGGCTACTTGAGATTTATAAATTTCTTGGTATAAGGTATTTGTGCTCAAGAGTTCACTATGGGTGCCAAAACCAGCTTTTTGACCATTATCTAATAACAAAATAAAATCGGAACNCTTAGCTGTTGAAATTCTTTGCGTAATGGTAATAAAATAACGATTTTTGTAATATTTATTTTGTGATAAAGCCTTTTGCAATGCAGCATCTGTGGCTAGATCAAGTGCGCTAGAACTGTCGTCAAAGACAAGAATTTTAGCACTGCGAAGTAATGCCCGAGCGATAGACAAACGTTGTCTTTGTCCACCAGAAAAATTTGTACCACCTCTGTCAACTGTTTTGTTTAGTTGTAACTTGTCCTTTCGAATAAAATCTGCCGCTTGAGCTACTTCTAAAGCTTGCCAAATTTCAGCATCTGATATATTTTTTGTTCCTAAAGTCAAACTATCTTTTAATTTACCTGCAAACAAATATGATTTTTGTGGCACAATTTGAATTGTTTTTAATAAATCATCCTCTGAATAATTGTTAATATCTTTACCCAAGATTTTAATTGACCCAGAATTAATTTCATATTGTCTTTCGAGTAAATAGGCTAAAGAAGATTTGCCGGAACCAGTTGGTCCAATAATGCTAAGTGATTTTCCAACTGGTAAAGAAAAAGAAAGATCATCAAATAATAATTCCGAGCTATCCGGAAAAGCAAACGAGACATTTTTAAACTCAATACTGTTTTGGAATTCATTTTTTTGAAGTTTTGAAGTTTCAGACTGTTTTTGTGCTGATTTTGGTATATCTATACCATCTCTTTCTTCTGTTAATAAAACTTCTTCAAGACGTTGTGAACTTGCAAAAACCCTAGTGTAGAGCAAAACCAAATTCAATAAAACAGTTAATGCAGTTAGCAACATAGTCAAATAATTTATTAAGGCAATTATATCTCCACTTAATAAATTTCCAAGTTGCATTTGATTTCCAGCAAACCACAAGATAAAAACACCAATCAAATTTAAAGCCAGCATTGTTAATGGATTAAGTAGTGCAGAATAAAAACCTATTCTCTGCATTATTGTTGCAATTTCATCATTAAGATCATCAAATTGTTTGCCTTTTTCTTTACTTTTCACAACAGCACGGATGACCTTAATGCCAGAAAGTAATTCTAGTACTCGGTTAATTAAACCATCCGTTTTTTCTTGTGATTTTTTTATTAAAGGCAACATCTTCCTGGTAATAGTTATGATAATTAGACTGAAAATAAAAACTGCGAATAAAAACGGAAAAATAAATTTCACATTAATCAGAGCAACCATAATGATACTACCAGCACAGATGAAAGGAGTTCTAGGTACTAAACGAATTAACATTGCAATACCTTGTTGCAGTGTTTGAATATCAGAAGTGATCCTAGTAATCAAAGACGAGGAACCAATTTGTGAAACATCTTGGATCCGCATTTTAAGGATATGAGCAAAAAGATCATTCCGCAACTCTGTACCATAGCTTTGTGAAACAATAGATGCTTGATATTGACAAATAAAAGCCGAGCCCATACCCAAAATCGCTAATACTAAACAAATTAAAGAATATTGAATGACTAAACCTGAATCTTGATTAGCAACACCTAAATCAACCATTTTTGCGATCAGTAATGGTACCAACAACTCAAGAATCACCTCTGTAAACTTAAAGCTCTGGCCTAAAATAATTCGTTTGCGATAAGGTTTTAAGCGTTCTAAGATAACTTTCACTTTTATTTAATCTGATTTATTTTTAATTGGTTAACAATTGTTCTATATTATCTACTAAACTAGGATTCGCGTATGGATCAAAGCCAGTAGCAATTTGATATAAAGTTGAATCTCTAGATAAAAAATAAGTTGGCAAATATTCAATATGAAATAAATCAATAAAATCCTGTGAATCTGTAATATCAACTTTACAAACAATAAGTTCATTATCATACTGCTCGGCGATGCCATACAAATACGGTAAAGAATCTTCTGCTGGTTGAGAATAATCAGCTATACATTCAAACAATACTGGTTTTTCTTGTTCTGCAAGCCAATTAGCAAAAGGATATTGAACAGGGACTGATATTATTTCACCAGCATGTTTGGTTATTAATTGTACTTCTGTATGATCTGAACTTTTTTCAAGCTCACCTATCTCCACTTTGTCTTGAAGAATGCTATCAACAATCTCTGGGTCAGTTACCTGACTGATAGAATCTATTGGAGTTATCTGTGATTCTAATTTACTTTCTAGCTGTTCAACTTCTCCAACATCTTCAATTTGACTTTGATCATTACCATCAACTATTTGATCTTCCTCATCTGTATTATCTTTATTACACGCAACTAAACTAAAACTAAAAATTAAAATAAGCATAAATAAAAGAATCTGTGTTTTTTTACTAATAATCGTTTGGCCAAAATCTTGTTTATTCATTAATTTTCCTTCTTTCACGAAAATTTGTAGTTTCTATTTAACAATTACAAAACACATTTTACCTAATTCCTCTAGATAATTCCATATTTTATTAAAACTGAAGAATCACAGCAAAAATTTGTAGATAGAAATAAAAAAAGCCCGATACAATGTATCGAGCTGGAACACTCTAACAACACACGAGTTATTATGCACGTTCTACTTTATCTGAACGGAGGCAACGCGTACAAACTTTCATCTTACGTGGTGTGCCATCTACCATAACACTAACGCGTTTAACATTTGAATGTTGACGTCTCAAAGCACGACGTGAAATTTGAGAACGTGTAATCTTGATTTTTCTACCGTAGTTAATATCCTTTTGGCATATCTCGCATCTAGCCATTTGCTACACCTCCACTTCGATCTATAAAAAGTAAGATTATTTATTAAATAAAATAGCCTGTATTGCGTATTACGTACAGGCTATTGTTGTTGGTGACCCGTAGGGGAATCGAACCCCTGATTCCGCCGTGAAAGGGCGGTGTCTTAACCTCTTGACCAACGGGCCGTCTTTGGTAGCGGCGGTAAGATTTGAACTTACGACCGTCCGGGTATGAACCGAGTGCTCTGGCCAGCTGAGCTACGCCGCCGTGCCTATGCATTTTTTCAAACGCTTAATGATAATACCAATGAAATCTATTCTTGTCAAATCTTTTTTTAAGATTGTGCCTTTCCCTTATTTTTTTGTTTTTTTGGATAATTAAGTCATTTTTAATCAAACAATCTCCGCACAACTTCTAAACGCTTAAATAATTTTTCATTATTGGTTAGACTTATTATTTCTATTTTATTTTGAGTTCCATGTGCATAAAGAAGGTTATCTTCTCCTAAAAAAATTCCTACTGAATCCAAGTTATCACCAGCAAGATCTGAAAAAAACAATAAATCCCCAACTTTAAAGCCTTCTAGATATGGAATTCCTGATGAATCTTTTTCAAAGCTAATTTGGTAACCAGATTCTGCTTGTTCTTCGAGCAATCGTGGTAATTCCAAACCATTCGTTAAGCCTGTTAAATATATTATGCCTGGTACATCTATTCCTTCAAGAGTTAGACCTGCAGGCATATATGCCACATTTAAAAATTTCAAAGCACTTGATGCAAAAATATCAGCTTGATTCTCTGAAGCTGTAGGTATATTTTCATTTAGGGAAAAAACTACCACACTTTCACGATTGATCCAACCTATTTCATCGTTGGGTAGCACAATTCGTATTGTCTGTTCTGTTACATAATCTGCATACAGAACGCTTCCCATTGGGGCTACATCAATAATATTACCATTTGCCGTATCAGAGGCAATCATTTTATCTCCATTAATAATAATTAGACGATCGATAATAGTATCGCTGAGGATAGAACTTAGATCAAAACTTAATTTTGTTTTTTGAATATAGCCTTGAACACCATCGTAAGTTTCAACAGCGTAAAAACCATTGTTTTCTGAATTTGTCGTTAATTTAAGCGGTTCGTTATATAGCACTGAAGTAATTGGATTACCATCAAAGGAGGGGATATCATAAAGTCTAGCATATTTGCTACTTACAATTGCATCAGCATTTAATAAGAACTCATCTTGGATTACTCTACTATCTTCTAATTCAGATTTTGACTTATTTTGGATATATCTAGGTAAAAAGAAAACTAAAGCAATTAACAACAATAAAATAATTAGAAGGGGCGCAAGCCAGCCAGGAAATTTTTTCTTGTCTGACTCATTAACATTTAATCTAGAATTGATCAAATCCAATTCTCTTAATTGCTCTTCTTTAACAAATAGTTCTTTATCTTTTTTATTCATAGGTTTCTTCTGTGAGGATGAGGCAAAAAGCAATGGCAAATTGTTGTTCATGTGAGATGCTAAGATCTATATCAATTCCGCGCATCTTTTTAAAGCGTACCTTTGCCTCATTTTTTAATATGACTTCTGGTTTACCTAATTTATTGTGCTTTATTAAAAAATCATGCCAGCCAATATTTTTCTGACCGATACCTGTGCCAAGTGCCTTAGATATAGCTTCCTTAGCAGCAAACAAAGCTGCTAAACTTTCCAACCTTTGGGCTGAATTAATTTCTTCCGGCACTAAAAACTTTTTAAGAAATTTTTCTCCATGCCGTTCTAAAGTTTTTTCAAATCTTTTTATGTCAATTATATCTACGCCGCTGTAGATTTTCATTTTTATCTATTAAGTCTTTCTGTTTACATTGTTCTATTTTTTGCAATCTCTCTACGAATATCTCTGCCCTCAAACAAGTTTAGGTCATAATTTCCAATAATTCTACTACTAATTCTTTCATCATATTCATCTGCTAGTTCTTTAGGCTTCAAATTTGATGTAATCATCGTAGATAAGTTCTTATTAATTCTCTCGTCTAGAAGAACAATAAAATCTGCATATGTATTCAATAATCTTGCCTCTAAACCTAGGTCATCAATGCATAGAAATTCAGCATTCTGAATCAAATTTAGAAAATGTTTAACCGTATCTTGTTCAACAGGATCTGGTTTAAAGCTATTGAGTAAAGTCCTTCTTTGCGCCATAATTTCAAATAAACGAACAGCTTTAAGAAAAATAACATTAACTCCCTTTTCACGCAAAGCATTAGCTACTGAAGCCATCATGAAGGTTTTGCCAGTTCCAGGGCTGCCAAATAAAAAGAAACTTTTACTACTTTGCTCGAACTGGTCAACAAAATCTCCGAAAATATTCCTCATGCCCTGAATTGCTTCCTGAGGAGAAATTTTACCCGAGAAATACTCTTTTTCTCTTTTTCCCGAAAAGAGATCAGCATTAAAAGTAGCAAATACCATATTTTCTGGTGGAGCAAACAAGTTATCTTGTTTATTTAAGACTTTAAGTGCTTCATTTATACAAACGCAATGTTCATCTTCATACCAACCTGTGTCCTGGCAAAAAGAACATGTATACGTTATCAGCTCATAGTCACTGGGGATGTCGTTTTCCAGCAAAAAATCTGCTAATTGTTGGTCTAATTTATTAATTTCATTGGAAAAATAATTTACCTGTTTTTCGTTGTTTCTAACACTAGCTTTAATTTTGTCAAGACTTAATTCCATTCTTTTTTGATCGAACTCTTGAAGTTTAGGATACTCTTGATAAAGCAAACGTAAGTATTCTTCATGATCTTGTTCAGCATTTGTTCTTTTAATTTCATAATAACGTTGTAAGCGCTTTTTAATATTTAAATTTTGCACCTAATTATCCTCTTTTTCAGAATAATATTGAAGTAAATCAACATTATATAGGTCTTCTTCTGGCACATCTAATTTTGCCTGGGCATCACTTTTTAATTTTTTCTTTTTCCTGCTTTGCTTTGAAGAAATTCTTTTATTATTTTGATAATTTTCCAGATATTGTTTTACTTCTGAAACTGTTTGAAGGCCATTTTCATGCCAATCTTGCAAAATTTTATCAACATATTTAAGACTTGGTGAACTTATGTTAACAGTTTCTTGCAAAGCTAATTCTATTATTGGAAAGTCATATTGGTATTCTTGAATCCATTTGTTTACCAAAGATTCTTGATATGTCGTAAAATTTGATTTAATATTTAATTTTTGTTTGATTTTGTAAACAATTTCTTTGCGTTTTTCATATTCTCTATAATATTGATTTAATTGCTGATAAGTTTTAATTCCTTCTTTGCCCCAATTATCCGCAATACCAGAAACGTAGCCAGGATTGGCAAATTTACCATTAATTGAGGCTTCTGAAAAAATAGCATATACTACTTCTGGCTCGAATTGATATTTATGAAACCATTCATCTATTTTTGTATAAAAGCCAAGACTCATGACACCTTGAAAAAAAGTATCATTAATTTGTTTAATAATCATTTCACGTTGTGAAATTGTCTCTTCATCAATTTCTTCTTCCTGTTTATAATCTTGGCTCGCAAAATGACGTTTGACTTCTACAAACTTTAGATCGGTTATATCCAAATGACCACTTTGAATAATTATCAATTGTAATTGTTGTAATTCACTCAAAGCTTTTTGCACCGTAGACTCACTACATCCTAATCTTTGGGCAATTTCAGCTGGAGTAATTTTCCGATTACCATGTTGAAAAGTTTGTAACAAAATTAAATAACAACGTATTGCATTTCCACTTAAACGATTTAAATAATTGGAAATAAAAACATCGGGCACCAAAGTATCCGATAAATGTATTGTCTTATTGTGATTTAATTTCACTCTACTCCCCTTTTCAATTAATTTTATTAAAAAATCCCCGTAATTTTCTACGGGGATTAATTATAACATAATTGCTTAATTTGATTTTAGGATTTTATTACTCTTGTTCACCATAATCTGCTTCTGCCAAGCGAACATAAGTTTCATAACGCTCTCTAGCTGCTTCTGCACCTTTTGCAAAAATTTCATCAACTTTTTCTTTATCGTATTTTCTCAATAAAGAAGTATAACGAACTTCTTGTTCAAGGAATTCACGATAATCTTTCTTAGGTTCTTTTGAGGTTAAAGTAAATGGATTTTCACCCTTATCAGCTTTTCTTGGATCATAATTCCAAAGATGCCAGTAACCTGTTTCAACAGCGTCTTTTTCTCTAGTTTGAGAAACTGTAAGCCCACCGCGAATACCATGTGAGATACATGGTGCATAAGCGATGATAATTGAAGGACCGTTATAAGCTTCTGCTTCAGCAATAACACGTAAGGTATGTGCTTGATTTGCACCCATTGAAATTTGTCCTACGTAGACATATCCATAGGTAGTAGCCATTAAGCCAAGATCTTTCTTTCTGACTGGTTTACCACCAGCAGCAAATTGAGCAATTGCTCCGAGCGGAGTTGCTTTAGAAGCCTGACCACCAGTATTGGAATAAATCTCGGTATCTAATACAAACACATTAATGTCTTCACCAGATGCAAGAACATGATCTAGACCACCAAAGCCAATATCATATGCCCAACCGTCGCCACCAATAATCCAAGATGAACGTTTCATCAAGTAATCTTTTAATTCTAAAATGGAATCAACATATTTTTGTGCTTCTTCATTGTCACCAGAATAATCATTTAGAGCGGCAATCAAGTTATCAGATAATTCACGTGATTTTTCGCCATCTTCATAATCCGCAAACCAAGCATCAGCTGCTTCTTTAATTTTGTCATCAGAATCAAGCTCTAATAATTCTTCAAGCTTATTAGCAGCTCTAGCACGAATTTGCTTTGCACCCATGTGCATACCCATACCATGCTCAGCAGCATCTTCAAATAAGGAATTTGCCCAAGCTGGACCATGACCTTGATGATTTTTGGTATATGGAGATGATGGAGATGATGCACCCCAGATTGAACTACAACCGGTAGCATTTGAGATCTGCATTCTATCACCAAATAATTGAGTTAATAGTTTGATGTAAGGTGTTTCACCACAGCCTGCACATGCACCTGAGAATTCAAGTAATGGTTCTTCAAATTGAGAGCCTTTAACAGTTGTTTTTCTCATTGGATTTGCTTTTGGTTTTACTTCATTTTGTGTAAATTCCCAATTTTGAGCTTCATCCATGTGATCTTCGATTGGTTCCATTTCTAGAGCATTTCTTGGACAAATATGAGCACAAGAGCCACAACCAGTACAGTCTAAGACTGAAACTTGAATACGATATTGGAATTCTTCGTAAGGTTTGGAACCGCCAATTGTAATGTAGCCTTCTGGTGCTTTATCTGCTTCTTCATCATCAAGCAGTACTGGTCTAATTACAGCATGTGGGCAGACATAAGCACATTGATTACACTGGATACATAAATCTTCTTTCCAAGAAGGGACATTAATCGCAATACCACGTTTTTCGTATTGAGTTGTACCTACTGGGATATGACCATCTTCGCGATCAACAAAAGCAGAAACTGGTAAAGTATCACCTTGTTGACGATTCATGATATCAGCAATATTTTTAACAAAATCAGGAGCTTCACGTACAGGTAAAGGTTCATCTTCAAGCTTCGCCCATTCTGCTGGTACATCAACCTTAACTACGCTTTCGATACCAACGTCAACTGCTGCATAGTTCATGTCAACAATTTCTTGGCCTTTGCTACCGTAAGATTTGACGATCATTTCTTTCATATATTTAACAGCATCATCTACAGGGATAACTTCTGTTATTTTGAAATAAGCAGCTTGGCAAATTGTATTAATTCTCGAACCAAGACCAATTTCATTAGCCAAATCAACAGCATTAATTGTATAGAACTTGATATCATTTTGAGCTAAGAAACGTTTAACATTATTCGGCAAGTTTCTTTCTAGCTCTTCACCTTCCCATTGAGTATTCAATAAGAATGAACCACCTGGTTTTAGAGGTGAAAGCATATCATATTTGTCGACATAGGATTGATTATGGCAAGCAACAAAATCTGCACTATCAACCAAATAAGGAGCACGAATTGGTTGTTCGCCAAAACGCAAGTCAGAAATAGTAATACCACCAGACTTCTTAGAGTCGTAGGTGAAATACGCTTGAGCGTACATATCTGTGTGATCACCAATAATTTTGATTGAGTTTGTATTAGCACCAACTGTACCATCAGAACCTAGACCCCAGAAACGCGCTGCAACTGTACCTTCTTTTGCAACATCGATTGGATCACCAAGTGGTAATGATAAATGAGTAACATCATCATTGATACCAATAGTAAATCTTTCTAGTGGTTTATCATTTTGTAAATTTGTGAAAACGGCATTAATTTGATCAGGTGTTGTGTCTTTAGAGCCTAACCCGTAACGACCACCAACAATTAAAGGAGCATCGTTTACACCTTTAAAAGCACTTATAACATCTAAGTATAAGGGTTCACCTTGTGAACCAGGTTCTTTTGTTCGATCCAAGACTGCAATTTTCTTGACACTTGCTGGAATTGCTGCACGCAATAGTTCAATTGAAAATGGACGATACAAGTAAACATGGATAACTCCAACTTTGCGACCTTTTGCATTAAGATAGTCTACTGTTTCGCGCACTGTCTCATAAACAGAACCCATACAAATAATTATTTCTTCAGCATCTTCAGCGCCATAATAAACAAATGGCTTATAGGTGCGACCAGTTAGATCTGAAATTTGTTCCATGTAGTCTTCTACGATAGGTACTAACTTATCATAGAAAGGATTGGATGCTTCACGAGCTTGGAAATTAATATCTGGATTTTGAGCTGTACCACGAATAACTGGATCATTAGGACTCAGACTATTTTTACGGAATGCTTCGACAGCATCCATGTCAACTAATTCTTTGAGATCATCATAATCTAAAACTTCTATCTTTTGAATTTCATGTGATGTTCTAAATCCATCAAAGAAATGTAGGAAAGGAACACGTCCTCTAATTGCTGCTAAATGAGCAACTGCTGCAACTTCGTGTGCTTCTTGAACACTAGATGATGCTAACATAGCAAAACCAGTTTGGCGACAAGCCATTACGTCGGAATGATCACCAAATATGGATAATGCTTGACCAGCAATAGCTCTAGCTGATACATGAAAAACTCCAGGTAATAATTCACCA